>Ga0182024_10000597_pt1 | contig 94052 bp, 70 predicted proteins | sample P32metaG_FD_120480 | JGI IMG/M metagenome (GOLD analysis project Ga0182024, IMG submission 120480) | Permafrost microbial communities from Stordalen Mire, Sweden - P3-2 metaG (Illumina Assembly) | ecosystem: Environmental > Terrestrial > Soil > Wetlands > Permafrost | place: Sweden: Stordalen... | reverse complement strand
GACCACCAGCTTGTCGAACGCATACACCGGCTCGACCACATGCCCGCGGATCGCCTGCCCAACTTTTTGAATTCTCACTTCCTGATCCAAAACAACCTGCACCGCCGTCCCTTTCGGCACGGTGAGAGGGATGGTCTCATTGGTTGAAGCATTAACAGAGGCAAGTGGTGTGTGTATCAGCGTCGAGGCAGAAGCCGGCGCGGGAGCTGAAACAGCGTCCTGAGCCTGCGCCGAACTCGCACACAACCATGTGAAAAGAAACGCAGAAATCACGCGCCCGGTTGCCATGTTATTTCTGCACCTGCCAGGTCATTCCCACGCGCACCGGTATTTCGTAATTCTTGCTCCGTTCATGCTGCAGGCCATTCTGCTCAGGAATTGACTGACCAGGCTAGGACTGAGTCGACGGTTGTACACCGGCAGAAGCAATCCTTTCTGACCTATTGCAGAAATGGATCCAAGAAGGCAACCAAGACCGATCAGCAGACGGCAGACCACCCTAACGGAGGAGCGCAACACGGGGACGTGCATCATCGATCTGATGCATGGTCAGCAGCGCCCACAATTAAAATGAACGACTTGTCATCTCCAAGACGTCGCAAAGTCATTCTTGACTGATAGTGTGCCACGTCGAAGCGCGTAGTGCTCCTCGTTGATTTCGACGTTCGGGGCTTCGGTCCCAGTTAGAACGTCAAAAGCCTAGACAGCCTGGAACTTCTCGGCAGTTGAACGCGTGGCCCGATCGGGGGCCATCCGTTCGTTGAGTCGAGAGTAGGAAAGCCTACGGCGGCGCCCGTCGGCGGTGCTAATGGAAATTTCCATTTAGGTTTAGAATCTGGGCTGAACTTTTTGGCCGATTCTCGGAGGAGCAATCCATGCGGCGCAGGTTGCGCATCGCCCGATTCACCATTTTGTTTTGCGCCGTGCTCGAAGCGGCGGCTCCATGCGTCGCGCAGGAAGCACGGTTGAAGGCGCTGAACGCGCAGGCTGCGCAACTACAAGAGCAAGGAAAATATGCGGAAGCGGCCCCGGTTGCGGAACAAGCAGTGCACGTTGCGGAGGCCACCTTCGGTCCTGCACACCCGATCACGTCCGCAGCGCTGAGCCGGTTGGGCACGATTTACATGGACATGGGAAGGTACGCCGATGCCGAGGGGATCTTTCGCCGCGCGTTGAACATCAATGAAAAAGCGCTAGGCCCGGCCAACGCCGAAGTCGCTGCCGATCTCGCCAACCTCGGCGAGCTCTACCGGAGGATGGGCCGGTATGCGGAGGCGGAGCCGCTTCTGCTGCGGTCCATTTCCATCGGCGAAAAGTTGCCCAATTCGGAGAATCCCGCGTTTGCCACGGACTTGGGAAATCTGGCTGTGCTGTATGAAGACCAGGGCAGGTATCGGGAAGCGGAGCCCTTCGCCCAGCGCTCTCTGGCCATGGATGAGAAGGTCTTGGGAGCGGAAAGTGAAGCCGCGGCCACCGATCTCAACAACCTGGCCGCGCTTTACTACCATCAGGGCAAATACGCGGACGCGGAACCGCTGTATGTGAAGGCGCTGGCGATCCACCTTAAGTTGCTGGGCAACGAGCATCCGGTGGTGGCGACAGACCTGAGCAACCTGGCGAACTTATACGCAAGCGAGGGGAAATACCCCACAGCGGAGCCGATCTATCGCCGTGCACTGGCCATAGACGAGAAGTCGCAGGGGAATGAGAGCCTGGCTGCCGCGGCGGACGCCAATAACCTCGCGGCCATGTACCAAGCGCAAGGTAGATTTTCCGAAGCGGAGCCGCTTTACCGCAACGCGCTCGCAATCCGGGAAAAGGCGCTGGGGCCGGAGCACCCGGCAGTCGCGGCGAGTCTGAGCGACATCGCTGAAATGTATTACTCGCAGGGCCGGTACGCCGAAGCCGAGCCCATGCTTCGCCAAGCGCTGGCGATCCGCGAGAAGAAGCTTGGCCCAGATCATCCGCAGGTTGCCGCCAGCCTGAATAACCTCGCAGCGCTCTATAAAGACCAGGGCCGCTATGCCGAAGCGGAGCCCATGTACCGGCGCGCAGTGACCATCGATTTGAAGGCGCTCGGCCCAGAGCACCGTCAGGTAGCAATGCTGCTGGGCAACCTCGCAGAGCTTTATTTCGAACAGGGCAGACTGGCTGAAGCGGAGCCATTGCTGCGGGGCGCGCTGGCGATCAATGAGAAAGCCCTTGGTCCCGATCACCCCGAGGTGGCGATGGACCTAAACAATTTGGCAGAAGAATACGAAGCGCAAAGGCGATACGCCGAAGCGGAGCCGCTTATCCAGCGCTCGCTGGCTATTGATGAGAAGATCCTCGGCCCGAACAATCCCGATGTGGCGACCCGGCTGGTCAATCTAGGGGGACTTTACTGCGACGAAGGCAAGTTTGCCGAAGCCGAACCTCTCCTGAAACGCGCCGTGAGCATTTTCGAAACCTCGCTTGGCCCGGATCATCCTCGCACGCGGGAGGCTGTGCTGAACCTGGCGGTCACCTACTACGGTTGGGGGAAGCCTGATCTGGCAGGCCCTTACTTCGACCGCAATCTCGGAAATCTGCAGAAGCAATTCGATTCAAGCTTCACCTACATGAGCGAGAAGGAAAGGCTGCAATTTCTGAACACGGTCCCCGGTGCGTTTCCGCTGTTTTTCAGTTTTTCTTTGACGTACCACGACCGCGATCCCGGCCTTGCGGGGAAAATGTACGACGTGTTGCTGTGGGAAAAGGGATTCATCGCAGAGAGCGCCGCCGCACTGCGCGCCAAGATTCTCGCCAGCGGCGATCCGGAAGCTCTGGCCCTGCTCGATAAGCTCACCGCAAAAAAAACACAACTCGCGGCGCTGGCATCCGCGCCCCAGGGCGATCCGGCGCAGTGGCGCAAGAACATTGCGCAGCTCGATCAGGAGGCGAACGACATCGAGAAGGAATTGGTGAAGCGCTCGAGCGCGCTGGCCGAACAGAAAACTCTCGCGCACATTACGTGGCGCGACGTGCAAAAGACACTGAAGCCCGGCGAGGCGGCCGTCGAGTTTGCCCGCTTTCAGTTTCACAACGGCAAGAGTTGGACCTCGACGAACTATTACGTCGCCCTGATTGTTACCCCCGAAACGGCCACCGCACCGAAATTGGTGGTCCTGGGTGAAGCGCAGAAGCTCGAATCCACTCCCCTGGCAAGCTATCGAGCGGGAGTCGGCCGCACACGGGGCGTCGTGGTGGCGACCGCGCCGGCAGAACAGGCAGGCGCGGACGCCGGAGCGGGCGACGCATACAACGCGTTCTGGAAGCCGATTGAGCCTGCGCTCGGCGCGGCCAAGCGTGTGTATGTTTCCTCCGACGGCGTGCTGAACCAGATCTCCGTAGGGCTCTTCAGCGATGCCACGGGGAAGCTGCTGCTCGAAAAATACGATTTGCGCCTGGTGAACAGCACGAAGGACCTGCTTCGGCCCGCGCACAATTCCTCTTCGAAAACAGCCGTGCTCCTTGGCAATCCGGCTTTTGATTTGACCGAAGCGCATCAGCGGGCCGCGCTCGCAAAGCTCGGCGCGAGCGCGCCGGCTCGTTCATTGCCGGGCTACGCAACGCAGACGATCCCTCTATCCGCGGCGGTGAGCGGCGCGGCGCCGTCAGGCAATGCACACGTGACGCAGCTTCCGCCGCTGCCGGCTACACAAGTGGAGATAGATTCTGTCGGCAAGCTTCTGAAGAATGCCGGATGGCAGGCCGCTCCGTACACTGGCGAGCTAGCTCTTGAGGAGGTGCTCGACCGGCAACGCAGCCCGCGCGTGGTGCACGTGGCGACGCATGGATTTTTTCTGTCCGACCAGGAGATCGCCCTAGAGAAGAAGCCCGGCGCCCAAGTGCGTCTCAAGGATCCGATGCTGCGTTCGGGACTCTTCTTCGCGGGGGCGGATCGGGCAGAGTCGGGCGCACCTCCCGCGGCGGGGCTGGACGACGGCGTGCTGACCGCGTATCAAGCTGCCCAGCTTGATCTACAAGGAACGGAACTCGTGGTGCTAAGCGCCTGCGAAACCGGACTCGGGGAGCAGAAGAACGGCGAAGGGGTGTTTGGGCTGAGGCGCGGCCTGCAGGAAGCAGGTGCCGAGGCGGTGCTGATGAGCATGTGGTCTGTGCCGGACCGCGAGACGCAGGAGCTGATGGCGCTGTTCTACCAAAATTGGCTCGGAGGGCTCGATAAGCATGAGGCATTGCGGCAGGCGCAAATAAAAGAGCGCGAGGCCGTGCGCCAGCGCTATGGGAAGGATCTGCCGTTTTACTGGGGAGCGTTTGTGCTGGTGGGGCGATAGAAACGCAGGCTACAAAAGCAAATCCGTTGTCTTCAGGGCCAGAGGAAGCGTACGATGCACAACCGGATGTAAAATTGGGAATTACGGCTTAGATATACGCAAAGGTTTACTATGCGATTCTTTCGCACGTCTTTCCGCAAAAGGAAGATTCCATGCATTCTGGTATTCGCGACGCAACTCTTGATCGCGGGCGGTATCCTTGGGTCCAATGGCGCGGGACATGAATTTGGAAATGCGCAAGATGGTGGACCGCTACGGCAGTCCCGAGAGCCGCAATCTCAAGAATCGCAGACTCAAGAACCGCAGGCCCCAGTATCGCAGTACGATAAGGCCATCTTTCAGAAACCGATCGCAAGCGATCAGCTCGCATTTCTGAGTCATTTCGCTGGGCGAGCGTCAAACGACGCCGTTCGGGACAAGCAATATCGCAAGTTAATGCATAGCGTGATCCCCGACTGCACATTTCACTACGGCTCGGACATGCCGCTTGCCGACGCACTCGAAAAAGTACTCACAGGTTCGCCCCTGCCGGTTCAAATCCGCGATGGGCGATACGTGATGGTGTCTGGCCGGAGTGGACCGTACCTCGCCGGCCGGGGATTTATGTGGATCGATATGCAGGATGGCATTGCGCTCGGCGGGTTCTATTTCCATCCAACGAATGGCGAACCCACACCGACCGTCACGATTTTCTCCAAGCAGGTGAAGGAAGAATTTCTCGAGATGAGCCAGCTTCCCGCAGCTTTTGCCGAAGACCTGAGCCAGTGGTCAGGGGATTCCCACGTTCCGCCCATTACGACGCGTTATTTTATCACCGGCTCCAATAAGAAGATTGTGCTCGAGCACGACGAAGACTATTGCGCGCCCGTGGACGGGGCGGCCGCGCCTTCTCAGGGCGATTGCGAACAGATAAATGCGGACGCCGCCGACATTGACATGGACGCCGCCTATTATCTGGAGCAAACCAATCATGCAACGAATGCGACCGCCTGGATGATCGTCGGTGCGGACCAAGTCGCATGGATCCGGGTCCGCGAGGACACTTGCAGGGTTGGTCCGGACCCGCTGAGATGCCACATCCGCATGACGCGGGAGCGCACGCACGTGCTGATCAACCAGCGTCGCGCGCCGGCTCCGCCGCCGCATCCGCTTAAGTAGCCATCCGAAGTACACCCATTTTTCTCCGGAGCCACAGCCAGAAGACGCACGCAGATTGTTGCTACCGCCCGAGCCGTGTACCATATCCAAACGCAATGCCATTTTCTGATTTAGCACTTTCGAAACGTTTGGAGCGCGCGGAAGGGAATGCGTGTATTCAGTACGCGGAGGCACGACGCCGTCTATTCCCTGATAGCGGCGCCGCGTGGATTGAATGCGCTGGGGCATACGCAGTCTTCGATGGCGTCGACTCTCCTATCACCCAGAGTTTCGGGCTCGGGATATTCGAGGAACTGAGCTCGAGCTCGCTGGATGTGATTGAGCGCTTTTTTCTCGAACGCGGGGCGCCGGTGCTTCATGAAGTGAGCCCCCTCGCGGGGGTCGCTGCGCTGGACCTGCTTTGTGTGCGCAACTACAGACCGATCGAGATCAGCAACGTCCTTTACCGGTCTGTTGAGCAACCCACGGTTGAACACCAGGCTGATATCAGTGTGCGCGTCATTGGTCCGGAAGAAGCGCAACTCTGGACTGAGATAAGCGCAAGGGGCTGGGCACACGAGCATCCGGAACTTCTGAACTTTCTTCTACAACTCGGCGCCATCGCTTCGGCACGCGAACAGGGTGTGTGCTTTCTGGCTGAGGTTGACGGCAGACCCGGCGCCGCCGGCGTGCTGTGTATGCATGACGAAGTTGCGCTGTTTGGCGGCTCGGCGACGATTCCAGAGCTGCGGCGTCGTGGACTGCAAACGGCGCTTCTTCACGAGCGTATGCGCTACGCCTTCGACCATGGATGCGATCTAGCAATGATGCGGGCCGTGCCGGGCAGCGATTCCCAGCGCAATGCCGAGCGTAAAGGGTTCCGGATCGCATACACACGCACGAAGTGGCGGTTATGCTCTTAGGTGTTGGCGAGGTGATTGGGGACGAGAAGCCGAGTTCCTGATGTTGAATCCTCTCGCACTTGCCACGCGTTGACTTGGCAGTGAGCGCAACCTAAGATGAGCGCCGCGCATGCCGGAAGCCTCGCCTCTGATCGGCCGAACAATTTCTCATTACCGCGTCATTGAAAAGCTCGGTGGCGGCGGGATGGGCGTTGTGTACAAAGCCGAGGACGTAACCCTGCACCGATTTGTCGCCCTGAAGTTTCTTCCTGATGAAGTAGCCAGAGACCCGCAAGCGTTGGCCCGCTTCCAGCGCGAGGCTCAGGCGGCGTCCGCCCTGAACCATCCGAATATCTGCACGATTTACGAAATTGACGACCAGCACGGCGAAGCGTTCATCGCGATGGAGTTTCTAGACGGCGTGACGCTGAAGCACACCATCGCGGGGCGTCCAATGGAGACCGAACTGATTCTATCGCTCGCCATCGAGATTGCCGACGCACTTGACGCGGCCCACGCCAAAGGAATCGTTCACCGCGATATTAAGCCTGCGAATCTATTCGTCACCGAGCGCGGACATGCCAAGATTCTCGATTTCGGTCTGGCGAAAATCGCGCCAGCGGCGAATTCGTCGAGCCGAGTTGTGTCGGCGAACACATTGGCGGGGACGATCGACGAACAACACCTGACCAGCCCCGGCTCTACGCTCGGCACCATCGCCTACATGTCGCCGGAGCAGGCGCGCGCAAAAGAACTCGACGCCCGCAGCGATTTGTTTTCTTTCGGTGCTGTGCTCTACGAGATGGCCACAGGCGCGCTCCCGTTCCCCGGAGAGAGTTCCGCGGTGATCTTCAACGCGATTCTGGAACGCGCCCCAGTTTCGGTGGTGCGACTGAATCCCCTGGTGCCGCCCAAGCTCGAAGACATCATTAGCAAGGCTCTCGAAAAAGATCGCAACCTGCGCTACCAGCGCGCAGCTGAAATGCGAGCCGATTTGCAACGGCTGAAGCGTGACTCCGAAACGGGCCATTCGGTGAACGCGCTGCCGGCGGCAGTCAGCAATGCTTCCGCTCGGGCGTATTGGATTGGAGCGGTTGCGGTCCTTTTCATTGCTATCGCAGCAGCCGGGCTTTCGTATTGGCGCTCCAGAACCAAGCCCAGCGCACCGCAAATCGAATCAATCGCCGTGATTCCCTTCTCCAATGTAGGAGGCAACGCGGACACGGATTTCCTCAGCGATGGCATCACCGAGTCCCTGATCGACAGCCTTACCCACGTGCCCCAGTTGAAGGTGAAATCCCGCAACTCTGTTTTCCGCTACAAAGGTAAAGATGTTGACGCCCAGCAAGTCGGCAAGGAGTTGACTGTCGATGCCCTGCTCACCGGCAGAGTGGTCCAACGCGGCGATACGATCCAGGTCAACGCCGACCTCACCAGGGTCCAGGACAACACAGAAATCTGGGGTGAGCATTACGAGCGCAAATCGAGTGACATCCTCTCGCTGCAACAGCAAATCGCGGGAGACATCGCAGAGAAGCTGCGCTCGAAATTGACTGGAGCGGAAAAACAGCAGGTCGCCAGGCAAGGCACGCAGAACCCCGAGGCCTATCAGCTCTACCTGAAGGGCCGGTACTACTGGAACAAACGCACAAATGCCGACATCAAGACTTCAATCTCCTACTTTAATCAAGCCATCGATAAAGATCCTGGTTACGCACTGGCATACGCGGGAGTGGGGGATGCCTACAGCGTTTTGAGCATTTATGGCAGCGATCCCAATGACGTCTTCCCCAAGTCGAATGCGGCGGCCGAAAGGGCTCTGGAACTCGATCCCTCACTCGCGCGTCCTCATGCGGATCTCGGCAACAACAAGATGAATTACAATTGGGATTTTTCCGGCGGCGAGGCCGAGTTCAGAAAAGCATTTGAGCTGGATCCCGGCGACGCTACGGCCCATCAGTGGTTCGCCGAGGATCTCTCTTATCTCGGCGGCCGAGCGCAGGAATCAATCGATGAGGCCGACCGGGCCTATCAGCTCGATCCGCTCTCGCCGGTCATAATCGCTGTGCGAGCCGAGATATACATCAAAGACCGTCAGTTTGACCGGGCGATTGAGATCTTGAAGAAATTCAATGCTGATGATCCGGACTTTGGTCGCGGGCATTATGGACTGGCGCAAGCGTACTGGGGCCAGCATAAATACGCTGAGACCATTCAAGAATTTTCAACCGCCGCCCAATTAGAGGGCGACAAGACCGCCGCCGAGATTGCCGCTGCCCTCGAAGAGGGATTCCGCTCCGGCGGATGGCCAGCCGCCATGCGCAAAGCCATCGAAGTCTCACTCGCACTGCGCAAAACCAGCACTAATTTTGTCTCCCCATACCTGATCGCGAGTTATTACGCCGAATTGGGTGATAAGGACCACTCTTTTGAATGGCTCAACACTGCATACCAGGAACATGACGTCTTTCTGGTCGGCCTCCGCACCGACTACACGATGGATTCCCTGCGCTCCGATCCGCGTTACGCTGAACTAGTCCACAAAATCGGTTTGCCGCAATAGCGAAGCTCGAACCGGCCACCGAAGTTTTTCTCGGCTGGAGACGCCGACCCCGACATTCCCGTCCTGAAGGAAGCCAAGGCGGAGTACGCGAAGCTGCAATAGTTCGCAGGCCTTCCTGCGGCGGGGTAAACACGCAGCGCCCCTAAAACGGCTTACGGTTGCGCTTCGATGTGGGCGATGAGGGTGATTTGCAGGAAATTGAGGATAGAGCGCTGCTCGGTCTGCGATGTGCGCTTGCCGGTGATCCAGAGGACGATTCCAAGCGCGAGCAGTGCCGGCGGGAGGATGAGGCCGATATAGCCGGCGGTCTGGCCGACGTTGATCTGGCGCAAGCTGAACAGAAATGCGGGTGCGCCTACAACGATTGTGAGCAGCAGGAAGATGGGCATCAGTACGTTCATGGGCACGCGGGTTCTGAAATAGCCGTCCATGCGCGTGCCGGGCTCTTGCGCGGAGAGTGTTGCGTGGAAAGTGGGCGCGAAGTCATTGAGGAAGCTTCTGCGCTTGCGCAGTTGAATTTCGTGGCCCTGGATGCTGCCGGTGACCGGACTGGGACCGGTGCCGCGTGAAGACGATTGGCTTGGGTCGCCGCCGTAGAGAGAGGCGTTCAACCGAGCCAGGCACTCGGCATAGCTCAGGTTCGTACGAAGAACGAAAGCGTTTTTTGGATTCAAATTGTAGTTCCTGTTTGTGACTGTGCTCGTTGCGATGAGGAGAGAATAGCGCAGGAGGAATTCGAATGCGCGTGCCGGCAAGCGCGGTGCGGCGTTTTGGTAATGGGGTGGGGTTGCGGAGGCAAAGAAACAACGAGGCAAGGAGGCAGGAGAAGCAGATGCGAAGCGGATGACAGATACGAGGACGATGGGCCGGTGGTGCTATTCGGCGGCGAAGGGCAGCAGGTCGAACGACCTGCGCTACAAAATCGGGCGCAGGCTTAAAGCCAATTTGATTCGTTAGTGGTCGAGGAAGGCGCGGAGGCGGGCGTAACCGGCGCGGCTGACGGGGAGCCGGGCGCCATCGGCGAGGATGGCGATGTGGCTGTCCTTTGCGTATGGCTCGACGCGCGCTACGCGCTCGAGATTCACGATGTAGGAGCGATGAATGCGGAGGAAGCGCGAGGGATCGAGCGCGGCCTCGAGGCTCGCGATGGTCTGCTGCTTTAGATGCTTTTTGCCATCGGAGGCGAGCGCGACGTAGTCGTCCTGCGCTTCAGCGTAGTCGAGTTTCGAAACAGGGATGATAAAGACGCGCGCGCCGTCACGCACCGGAATGCGGTCAAGATATTGCGCGGGAGGACGCGCGCTGGCGGCCAGTTCGGCGGGCTGAAGCGGCGTGTGCGGAGGCTTTCCGGCAAGGCGTCCCTTGGCGCGATGGAGCGCGGCTTCAAAACGCTCGACGCCGATGGGTTTGAGCAGATAGTCCACCGCGTGGACTTCGAAGGCGCGGATGGCGAAATTGTCGTGCGCGGTGACGAAGACGACGGCCGAGGCGTTGCCGATCAGTTCGAGCACTTCGAAACCATCGAGCTTGGGCATCTGGATATCGAGAAAGATCAGGTCGGGTTGGCTCTCGGCGACGGCCTTGACGGCTTCGAAACCGTTGGCGCATTCGGCGATGATTTCGATTTCGGGGTGCGCGGAGAGAAATTCACGAAGAATCTGGCGGGCGAGCTCTTCGTCGTCCACGATGACGCCGCTCAACTTTTTTGAGGGAATGCTTATGGATGCGCTGGGGGAATGGGTCTTGGCTTCGCGATTCATGATGAGGGGACCTCTTTTTCGGCAGGGAGCGATATGGCCACGCGAAAGTGATCCCGTTCGGCGTTGGCGCTGAAGCTCGCGCGGTTGGGATAGCGGGCTTCCAGGCGCTGGCGAACGTTGGCGAGGCCGACGCCATTGCGGCGGCGGGCGGGGGCCTCGGGATCGAACAGATTTTCGACGGCGATGCGCAAAGCGCCATTTTCGTATTTTACTTCGAGGCGAATCCAGCCGCCGTCCACCAGATTGGCAACGCCGTGCGCGATGGCGTTTTCGACGAGCGGTTGCAAGAGCAGCGGCGGCACGTCAAAGGGCAGCGCGGCCGCGTCTATATCTTCTTCCATGCGCAGGCGCGCGCCAAAGCGGATCTTCTCTACGGCCAGGAAGGCATGAATGAGCGACATTTCCTCTTCGAGCGGGATCGAGAGTTGTTCGCCGAGGCCGAGCGTGCGGCGCAGGAAGTCTCCGAGCAAGATGCACATCTCGCGGGCGCGCGCCGGATCGGAGCTTGTGAGCGCGCTGATCGAGTTGAGGCTGTTGAAAAGAAAATGGGGGTTTACTTGTGCTTTCAAAGCACGCAATTCGGCGTCGCGTGCGAGCACGCGGGCCTGCATGACGCGGCCTTCCGCCTCTTTCGAGGCTTCGACGGCGAAGAGGACGTAATAGAAGTTCACCGCGAGCAGATAGAAAAGAACGCCGGTACCGAACAGAAGGGGAAAGATGCGCGGCAGCCGGACGGCGAGTTCCGCAAAGTAGGCGGTTTCCGAGAGGCTGCGCGCAAGCAATTCCGCGGCGAGGATCCACAAAAAGCTGGCGACGAGCGCGCCGATCACATGAACTTGGAGCAATTTGCTGATGCTCGAACGATCGAACGGCGTAGCGCGGCAGGGATACCACGCCGAGAGGCAGACAAACGCATAGAGCAGGCAAAGCGGGAACGACATGGCAACGGACTGGCGCCAGGTGAGGGCGGCGGTGACGTCCATCAGATAAGCCAGCAGCGCCGCGAGCGGAATCCACGCGATCAGATAGAGCACAAAGCGCCGAAGGTTGCTGAGGATCGGGTGCATTTGCCTGTTTTAAATGCTCCTCTGGCAAGTTCAATTTCGCGAAATACACCGTAATTCGAAACGCGAGCTAGTTTTTGATGACGACGCCTCCGAACACCGCAGCGCCCTTGATTTGCAGGCGCTTTGGCGGCGTGGCCGAAGGAAGCGGCTCGCGGACCTCGCTTGTGAAGGCGCCGAACACGGCGGCCGACTGTGGCGTGGAAATCAGCCAGGTATCTGGCACGCGGATTTCACCCCCGCCGAAGACTGCGTTTACTTCCAGTGTGGCTTGATCGCCGGCAATTTGAGCTTCGGTCAAGTCAATCTTGAATCCGCCGAAGACGCAATCAAGTTTGCCTCCGGTGAAATTCTGCGAAGTGATGCGGCGTTCGAAATAGCTGAATACCGCGGCGTATTCAAGACGCGATTCGGTAGATTCGAATTTCATACTGATTCCTTTATCCCAGCGCAAGACTTGCCGTCCTTCCACTTTGTCGCTCTCTCGCAGCGCTGCGACTACACGCTCGGCTCGTGGACGGCGTCCTATCACCCCGATCGTCTCGCCATGTTGGCGCCCATACACCATCAGCCAAACCCCCCAAAAGACAAGGGCCAGAGGCCAGAGGACCGCGAAGCTGACGTGAAGATAGTGCAGCCGGTCCATCAGGAAAAGGGTCCCAGCAACCACCAGGAATAGACCCCAGAATCTGCCGGGACCCGCGCGGAGGCACAGACCTTCCAGGCCGAAGAGAATGAACACGGCCGGCCAAAAGTAACGAAAGATGTAGCCGGCGGAGACATAACCGAGCGAATCGAGCAGGAAAATCATGCCAACTGCAATAATCAGCAAACTCCAAACAATGCTTTGGGATACGCGTCCATTTTCATTGGACATGGGTTTCACTTGTCCGAGAACCGAACCTATCGCCGGCGCTGACCCGGCGTCCGCGCCGCGCGTCGAACAGAATCGCGAGGCCGATCGCCACCAGCAGCATCGGCCAGAACTGCAGTTGCGCGTTCAACGCCGGAGCGATGGGGTGTGCGGCGAGCATTTGCCAGACGCTTCCGGCGATCAGCGACAACAGCCAGAAATTACGGGAGCTCGCGGGACCATAGCCAAGCACGCCCAATTGAACCACAGTTCCCAGGAGAATCAGGAAGCCCGCCGAAATGAAGCCTGCCGCCGAAACCCGAGATCGAGTTTTCATCGCGAATGGCCGAATGCTCGCCATGGTGCGTCCTCCGATTCCCACGCTGTGGCTGCTCATGGGCGAAGAATAGAAGGAATGCGGGGGCAGGTCTCGCGGTTTTCGGCGAACGGCGGCTAGCTACCGGCGAACGGCGGAAACGGGCGATGGTCAGCGTGGGAGCCGGAATAGAACAGACGCGCGGGCGATCAGCGTGTGACGGGGGCCGCGATAAGTGACGAGGCACGCACCCTTTGGTACGTGTGACGCTCGCGGGAGCGCGCGGAGTACAATGGCGGCATGCACATGTATGCGCACGGCCACGCACATGCCCACGCGCACGGCGGCTCCGGAGAGATGCCGGGCACGGGCGCTCTCGTTGGCTCGATGGGCGTGACGTTGGTGCTGGTGGCGATTGAGCTGACGGGCGGAATATTCTCGGGCTCGATTGCGCTGATCAGCGACGCAATCCATAACTTGAGCGATGTGCCGTCGCTGGCGATATCCTGGCTGGGCCTGCGTTGGGCTTCGCGCCCCGCGGATACGAGGCGCACCTACGGGTACAAGCGCGCCGGAATTCTGGCGGCGTTTACTAACTCCATCTTGCTGATCATCGTCGCTGGATTTCTCTTCTATGAGGCCTGGCAGCGAGTCCGCCATCCCTCCGGCGTAAACGAAAGCGTGATGATCTGGATTTCCGTGGTGGCACTCGCGATCAACGCCGGGATTACGCTTTCGGTGGCGCGCGGGCGGCACGATCTGAACCTGCGGACCGTTTTTATTCACAACCTGGGAGATGCGCTTTCGAATGTGGCGATTCTTGTTGGCGCGATCGTGATGCGCGCCACGAACGCACGGTGGATTGATCCGCTGCTGGGCGCGGCAATCGGCGTGATGGTTTTGTGGTCGAGTGTCGGGGTACTGCGCGAGGCATCGGATATTTTGCTCGAGGCCCTCCCGCGCGATATGGAGCTCGGGAACGTGGCGCGCGCCATATTATGCGTGCCGGGCGTGCAAGAAGTGCACGACATCCACGTCTGGACCCTGGGGACGGATGAACACGCGCTCTCCTGCCACGTGCGGATTCCTGACATGCACATGGAGGAAAGCGAGCGCGTGCTTGGCGAGATCAGGCAACGTCTATCTGGGCAGTTTCACATCAGCCACACGACCATTCAGTTTGAACGCGTTGGGCTGCCGAGCGATTCGGGGCTGTACATGCCGGAACCGGTGCGGAGGCAGCAGTAAAGATCGCTTTGTCGCAGTAGGCGCTGTCAGAGCCCTGCCTAGGGCTTCCCTGGTGCGCCGGTTAAATTCCATTTGCCGCTAACGGCTGCCTTTTCAGTATTGCCGGGGATGTGCTATAAGTGTCAGGCCGTGCGAGGTCCGAAAGGGAACGCGCCTGTGACTGCCGATGCGCAAGCGCCGGTGGCCCGGCCCGTAGCCGAACACGCTTCCCTCTACTGCCCGGTCTGTTCTGAGCGTTTGGCGCCACAGCGCTGCAAGCTGATCTGCAAGGCCTGTGGCTACTATATGTCGTGCTCGGACTACTACTGAAAGAACCGCAAGGATTTGTGGCCGCCGGCCTGGGAACTTTTTAGCGGCCGCCGGAGTCAAAGACGAGAGCCTGCCGTCTAAGCGAGGAGGTCGGAACGTGGCACTGAAGATCACGCAAAGAGAAATGGAAGGGGTGGATGTGCTGGCCCTGGAAGGGCGCATCGTGCTGGGCGAGGAAAGCAATGCGCTGCGCGAATCGGTGAAGGGTCTGCTGGCGAAAGGGCAGAAGAAGATCGTTCTCAACATGACCAATGTGACCTACATTGACAGCGCCGGGTTGGGAACTCTGGTGGCTTCGCACCATAGCGCGAAGGCGCAAGGCGCTGGTCTGCGGCTCTCGAATCTGGGAGCAAAATTCCAGGAAGTGCTACAGGTTACGAAGCTGTTGACCGTTTTCGACGTGTACGACTCCGAAGCGGCCGCCGTCCGTAGCTTCAGCAAGTAATTCCTACGCGCTTGAATCTTTTGGAGCGCGCCCTGCGGTGCAAAAAGGGCGCGCTGCCTTTCCACGCCTGCGCCCGCCTGAGAAGTGATTTCCATGACGCGTAAAATTCGCTCACTGCTAGGCCATCGCAGAAATCAATGGCATTTGAGGCGGCAACTCTGCTAGAAAAGCGGCCAAAGGGAGAAGCCATGCCAAGGATTTCACTAGGCATACTCTGTGGGCTGGTCTTCGGTGGTCTGGATACGGCGCTGATGATTCCCCTGAGCTTTCCGGACAAGCGAGCTGCCATGCTCGGCGCGTTTATCGCGCGCTTTGCCCTCGGATTCGTAATTTGCAATATACGGCTGCCTTGGCCGGGCTGGGTTGCCGGATTGCTCCTCGGCATCTTGCTGAGCCTCCCTGACGCTATTATTACGAAAGTGATGGTCCCCATCCTCGCATCCGGTGCGGCGGGCGGTTTGATTATCGGGTGGATCGCCGGCAGATTTGGCCGTTAAATCCAACGCGGCCTGATTCGACCTGCCTGTTGATTCCTAGCCTGTAGGGACCCCAAGACGAAATCGGGAATTGCTAAGCGCCGGTCTCCAGCCGATAGATGGTGATGCCGCTGAGCATCTTCGGGTAGAAGTCCGTGGACTTTTGCGGGAGGACTTCGCCTCCGACGGCCAGTTTCATGACTTGCGCGACGCCGACGGGATTTAGCAGAAACGCGACCTGCGCGCGGCCCTGCTTGACCATTTCGATGGTCGCGGAGGCTTCGCGTTCGTAGCGAATGTTGGCTTCCTGGCGGACGGCTTCTGCGGTGATGCCGAGTCCCAGCGCGAGGACAAGTTCGTGGAGCAGGACCACGTCGAGTTCGCGTTGCTGGGGCGAGACGTTGGGCAACGCCGCCGCGAGATCGGCCTGTGCCTTGAGTGCGAGCACGAGGAAATTATCGCCTCCGGCATAGGCTCCGATCGCGCAGCCGGTGTGGCCTGAGGCGACGAGCGCGGCGCGGGCAGCAGCGCCCCATTGCGCGGAATCGGCGGGGAGCTTCGTGCTGCGCGTTTGGAAATAGGGCGCGAGCTTGCTTTGCAGAGCTGCCGCATCGAAGTGGGGTAAGCCGGAGACGACGCGATGCGTGGGGAGGATGACCAGACCGTCGCTGCGCGCGTTGACGAGCGTCATCATCACACGTTCCCAGGGCGCGTTCGGCTCCGATGAGCCGCTTTGCGCGCGGCACTCGTTGCGGTAGGCGAGCGCCGTTTCGTAGCGATGGTGGCCGTCGGCGATCACCAGCTTCTTGGCGGCCAATTCGGTTTGAATTTTCGCGATGGCTTGCGGATCGCTGATTCGCCACAGACTGTGGGTGACACCGTACTCGTCGCGGAAGTCGGTCTCGGGCGGGGCTTTTGCTGTTTGCTCGAGGATCGCGTCCACGCCGCGAATCGGGTCGTCATAGAGCATAAAGAGCTGGCCGGTGTGCGCACGGGTGTGGCGCAGAAGTTCGAGGCGATCGGCTTTTGGGCCGGCCAATGTTTGCTCGTGGCGGAAAACGATGCCTGCCGAGTAGTCTTCGATTTTGCCAAGCGCAATCAATCCCTGACGCAATCGGCGTTCCTGGCTGCTGGGCACCTCGAAAGCCTGGAAGTAAGCGTAGAAGGACGGCTGCGAATCCTTCACCAGCACGTTTTCGGCGATCCATTGCTCGAGTGCGTTCGCGGCTCGCGTGTAGACATCATCGGCCGGTGAATCGCCAGGATGCGCAAGGCCCTTCTCGACGGTGATCAGATTGTACGGACTTAGCTCGGCGTAGCGCTGCTGCATCTCCGCCGTAATTTTGTCGTAGGGCTGCGTAAGGACGCGGGCAGGCTCGGCTTTTGCGGGATTGTATCGGTAGGCGCGGAATGGAAAAATTTGGGCCATGGGTTCCAGAGAATCGAAGAATGCGAAGGCGACATTCTAGCAGTCGTAGCTTGAGCGCCCAAATCGGCGGCGAGCCGTCTTCTGGTGCCGTCCCGAGCCAGATTGCCGCGAACCTAACTGTGAAAGGTTCTCTCCGTTGCGCCCGGTGAAGGCGCACTCGGAAACAATCCACCTGCCCGCAAACGCTCATTCAGAAAATTGATCGTCTATCCTCAAGTCGGCCGCCTTTTCGGCGCGGCGCGCGCTCGGCTACAATGAACATTCGCGATTCTGACGATGACCAATCTGCCGATGAAGAGTCCGGGGAAGTCTATTCAGGGCGTGCGCGTGCTGATCTTTGATCTGGACGGCACGCTGATTGATTCGAAGCTCGATCTGGCGCTGGCGGTGAATGCCACGATGAGCCACATGGGCAAACCAGAGCTCGATCACGAGCGCGTTTACAGCTATGTGGGGAATGGCGCGCCCGTGCTGATGCAGCGAGCGCTGGGTCCGGATGCGAGCGAGGCGGATTGCCAGCGTGGCCTCGACTTTTTTTTGCGCTTCTATCGTGAACACATGCTCGACAACACGGTGCCTTACCCGGGCGTTCGCGAGGGATTAAAGGCTCTCGAACCTTTGCCCATGGCCGTGCTTACGAACAAACCGGTACGCGTGAGCCAGCTCATCCTCGATGGCTTGGGTTTGGGGAAGCATTTTCGTTACGTCTATGGCGGCAACAGTTTTGAAACGAAGAAGCCCGACCCTTTCGGCGCGCACAAGCTCTTGGGCGATTTTGGAGCGGCGCCGCGCGAAGCGATGATCGTGGGCGATTCAGAAGTGGATGTGCAGACAGCTCGCAATGCCGCGGTCTGGGCCTGCGGCGTGACGTATGGCCTGGGAAGCCACCGGTTCGCGGAATTTCCGCCGGATGTGCTGATTGACAGCCTCACCGAATTGGGTGCGCTCGTTGGCAAGAACGGCGCGGCCCCTACCCTGCGGAAATCCGAGACCTAAGCGCGAATCTGCTCGATAAATCTGCTTAGCGGGTCGGCGCTCCCGCAGCCGAGCTCTTGTGCTCGGTCTTATACCATTCCCACGTGCGGCGCAGCCCTTCCTCGAAGCCGATCTTTGGATCGTAGCCCAAGAGCTTGCGTGCCGCCGCGATCTCGGCCTGCGAGTGAAGGATGTCACCGGCGCGGGGAGGATCGTGCCTGGCGGTGAGCTTCTTTCCGGAAATCTTTCCCAGCAGCGCGACCGTTTCGTTGAGCGTGAATCTGCTGCCCGTGCCTATATTGAAGACCTTCCCCGCGGCGCCGCGCGCTTCGCAAGCCAGCAGGTTGGCTTCGACGACGTTTTGGATATAGGTGAAATCACGCGACTGCTCGCCATCTCCGAAAATCACGGGCTGGCTATCTTCGATCACGGCCGTGCAGAATTTCGAAAGCACTCCCGAATACGGAGAGCTGGGATCCTGCCGGGGACCAAACACATTGAAATAGCGCAGGGAAACCGTTTCCAGGCCGTAGCAGCGGCCAAAGACGGATGCATAGAACTCGCCAACAAGTTTGGTGAGCCCGTAGGGTGAGATGGGTTCGGCGGCCATGGTTTCTACCTTTGGCAGCGTAGGCGTTTCTCCGTAAGCCGAGGAGGATGCGGCGAAAATAAGGCGGCGCACCTTTGCGTCGCGGGCAGCCACCAGCACATTCAAAGTGCCGTCAATATTGATTCGATTTGTTTCGACCGGGTCCTTCACCGAGCGAGGGACGGAAGTGCGGGCGGCGAGATGGATGACGTAGTCGGCGCCGCGACACGCCTGATGGCAGGTGTCGAGGTCGGTGATTGTCCCGCGCATTATTTCAATTTTATTGGCTGCGTGGGAAAGATTCTGCTCCTTGCCGGCGGAGAAATCATCGAGGACGAGGACGGCGTGGCCGCGACGAACCAGCTCATCCACTGTGTTCGAACCAATAAAACCGGCGCCACCAGTGACGACGTAACGCATCTTGCTGGCCTCCCTGCGGGGCTGGAGCTCGCGCGATCCGGCTAGGCGATAAGATCTACGAATTTGATTCGGTGTCGCCCCGATCGGCTGTAACTCACCGGCGCCACGCAATATGGCGCACAAGTCTGAATTCCGCTACGCTTCAATATAGCGTGAGAAAAGCAGATTTTCGAATGAAGATTCGCGATGCGTTTCTTCGAACGGGCACCCGCGCCAGGCGCTGGACCGGCAGCTTGCTGCTTTCGGGCTGTGCGTGCATCGTGTTGGTGGCCGGTCTGAGCGCCGGACTGGTGCAGCAGCAGACAAAACCGCAGCGGCGAACGTCAAAGGCCGCTCCCGCTCCCGCCGCAGCGCCGGCGCCTGCCGCGCCGTTCCACGCCGGCGAAACGCTCGATTTCACGGGAGAATGGCTCAAGATCAATAACACCATCACGGCCCGGCTGATCGCCATGGAGCAGCGCGGGTTCTTCGGCAAGGCGGCTTGGCATTTGCAAGCGCAGCTCCATACAAACAATCCGCTGCGACTACTGTTTCCGTTGGACGACCAGTTTGATTCCTACGCGGCGGTCTCCGACATGCAAGGCCTCCAATTCGAAATGTACCTTAACGAATCGGGCAAGTCGCAAACCAACCTGCTGCGCTTCTCTTCCGGCGCTGATGCGGCTCCGGTGCCTCCTGGCGCGACAATCGTACGCGTTCCGCCCGGGACGCGCGATCCGCTGGGTTTCTTCTACGACCTCCGGACCGTGGACTGGAAGAAGACTCCGGAAGTGCGCTCGCCCGTGTTCGACGGGCACAACCTCTACGATGTGCGCGCTCAGTTGACGACACCAGCGGCCGCCACGGAAGTCGGCGCAGGAAAATTCACGGCGACGGGAATCGGTATCCAGGTCTACCAGCGAGGGGTGGAAATGACCGATACGAAGCTTACTCTGTGGATCGCGCAGGATGCGTCGCACACCCCTGTACTTCTTGAGATGGAACTCCCGATTGGCTATGGGCGTATTGAATTGGTACACGACAGCGCGGGGAAGTAGCAGCGAAGCTAGCTCTTCTTCGTCTGCCCGGAAACATCAGGCGAGGGAACCCAATCGTCAGGCGTGAAAATGATTCCCCAGAGTTGCGGGGCCGGCTGCAGAAACTCGATGCCGACCTGTATGTGCTGGCCTTCCAGTGGCCCCAGATAGACGGCTCGACAAATCTGCTCTTCGTGCGTCCTCTCATTTTTCAGGACGATCTCTTCGCCCTTGATTACCGGCGGCGTCAACCGGATCAACGCTCCGTGAGCATTGACGGCGAGGGTCTCGGTCGCCTCCGTGACGGTTTGCCCGTTGGCCTTTTGTCTCCGAACCTGGATGGCAATGCGAAGCAAAAGACGCTGGCTGCGTCTGTCGCTCGCGGTTGTACTCGCTGCTGCGTCTATGGGCATTGGCCCCGAGGTTAGGTGACGCCCATCCGTCGCCTCAATGGGCCATCGGCCTTATGCACCCGAAAGAGTAACTGTCCCTGGATGGAACGCCGCGCCAGGGTGGCTAAGCCGCTTTATATCAGCAGCATCAGAGACGTTTAGGCGTCAACACAGAACGATCTTTTCGCGGCCCCGTAGAAGCCTACGCGTGGCATTGCGGGTGTCCACCACCAGTTGGGCCGCCTCAACGATTGAAGCGTAGTCGTAGCTGGAATGGTCGGTGGCGATCAGTACGCAATCATAGCTCGCGAGAGTTTTTGGGTCGAGCGGCACGGAGCGCTTCTGGGAATAGTCATAATGGCGCATCTTGTGAAGCTGCGCGAAATAGGGATCATTGTAATCAACGGTGGCGCCGCGATCATTGAGCAGCTCAATCAGCTTCAGCGACGGCGATTCGCGCAGGTCGTCCACATCCTTTTTGTAGGCCACGCCGAGCACAAGGATTTTCGACCCGTTCAGCGCCTTGCGGCGCTTGTTCAGCGCTTCACTGACGGACTCGACGACGTGATAGGGCATCGCGGTGTTGATTTCACCGGCCAACTCGATGAATCGCGTCGAGAAATCGAATTCCTTCGCTTTCCAGGAAAGATAGTACGGGTCCACTGGAATGCAGTGGCCGCCAAGGCCAGGCCCCGGATAGAAGGGCATGAAGCCGAAGGGCTTGGTGGATGCGGCGTCAATGACTTCCCAGATGTCAATGCCCATGCGTTGGGTAAGCAGCTTCAACTCGTTGACCATGGCGATGTTGACGCAGCGGAAGATGTTCTCCATCAACTTGACCATCTCCGCTGCCCGAGTTGAGCTAACGGGAACGACGCGCGCGACCACCTGGGCGTAAAGAGCTGCTGCGGCGCGGCCGCTCGGCGGATTCGTGCCGCCCACAACTTTTGGAATCTGCGCCAAGCCGAACTGTTTATTGCCGGGATCTTCGCGTTCTGGCGAGAAGGCCAAGAAATAGTCGGTGGCGACGTCTTCTGCACCAGGTCCGTTGGCAACCGGGCAGCGAAGGCCGCCCCGCTCCAGGATCGGCAGCACCAACTCCTCCGTTGTGCCGGGATATGTGGTGGACTCAAGCACGATCAGTTGCCCGCGTTGCAAATTCGGAGCGATGGCGAGCGCAGTGTTGCGGACATAGCTCAGATCGGGTTCGCGGCGCTCGTCGAGCGGCGTAGGCACGCAGATAAGCACGGCGTCCATGTCGGCAATCCGCGAAAAGTCATTCGTAGCCGCGAAGTGCCGAGATGCCACGTACTGGCGGATCTTGTTGACGGGGATGTGCTGGATATAGCTCTCGCCGCGGTTGAGCTTTTCAATCTTGACCGGGTCCGTGTCGAAGCCGGTTACGCGGTGCCCGGCTTCGGCAAAGCGCAATCCCAGCGGAAGCCCCACGTATCCGCAACCGATAATTCCTACTTTGAGTTGTGCTCCCTTGAAATACTCTGGCTTGCGGTCAGGTGGCATTAGTCAGAATCGCCTCTTTGGGGGACTAAAAAGCTCCCGCGAAAAGCTGGATGCGGCGGAAAATTGAAATATAGCAGGAATCGTACGGTGGCGACAGGCGACCGGCGCCGGCGTTGCCAAAACAGCTATGCGTCACGCTCTGTTCACGCCGTACGTGTCCGTCCTTCTGTGTTCTCTAGATAGCCCGACGGGTGCTTTTGCTTCCAGCTCCTGGCTCATGCCGGAAGCAACATATCTATTCAGGTTGTCGTTACAAGCCTTGCGGTGAGACGCTCCGGGCGAAGGAACTAAACGGGGACTTCGCGCTGCTGGTAGCAGAGAAGAATCAAGTCAGCGCGGCGCCGCACGCCATACTTGCTGAGGAGCTTGGAGACGTGAAATTTCACGGTACGCTCGGAAATGTTGAGTTTATTGGCGATTTCCTTGTTCGAGACATTCTCGAGCAAGCAGTCGAGAACTTCGCGTTCCCGGCGGCTGAGCTGCGCCTGGCTTTCTATTTTCATGCGGCGGCGCGAATGGTCGCTCAGGATCGTGTCTACGAAACTCGAGAGCACAGAGCGGGGAACCCAGAAGCCACCGGCGGCTACCAAAGGCAACGCGCGAGGCAGTTGCTCGAGCGCTTCCGTATAGGTAAGCAGGCCCTTCGCCCCCATGCGCAGCAACGAATGGCTTGTGGCATCGGTGAATTTTTCGCAGACGACGATCACCTTCACCGAGGGAAAGCGGTCCAGAATCCCGACGATCAGGGAGCTGGTGGTCGGGCGCACGGCGTGCGCATCCACCAGATAGATGTCCGCTCGCGGCAGGGCGTTGGAGTCGAGGTCGGTAGGGAGCTGGTTTTCGAGCTGCTTCACAAGCACGCGGAAGCCGGCGCGCGTGAGGATACGCTCAAATTCCGCCAAAACGAGCGGGTGAGGAGACAGCAGACAGACTGTTAAGGAGCGATTCTTCGGGTCTTTTACCACAATAATCGAGGCTAACGGATTTAGCGCGATTGGGCAAGCAAGCGTCGCGACGGATGTTCAACTAGAGTAATCGGTTAGCAGGAAACAGGCCTAGCGACAACCGCTTGGCGCGGCGCCAACGGGGAAGTTGACCGAACCGGCTTCGTCCCCGACACGTGTCGCAGGTTACGCGCGGAGCTTCTTGCGAGCCAAACCCAAAAGACCGAGAAAGCCTGTACCAAATAGCATGAGGCTAGAAGGCTCAGGCGTTGCTCCTACAACTCCCGTAAAAGTGGGATCCGGAAGAGTCGGGAACGTCATCCCATTAAAGCCGAGCACGATGAGGAAATCGAAATTACCGCAAACCTCGTTTGGGAATTCAGCCGGGGCGATACAAGGTTCTGCGGGGAAAACGCCGCCATTCGTAGGTCCATTAGGATTAAAACTCCCACAAGCGGCGTCCGCACTCGAGTCGTTGGGATCGAAACATGAGATTCCTATTCCCGTCCCCTTTGAAAAATCCACCATTACCACTGTCGGTGCCGTGGTGCTCGTCGTGATCGTCGTCCCGCAAGCGCCTCCCAGTATTGAGAAGAAGTTGTTGGGAGCGGTGCCTCCATCGCAGCCAATCGGGATCAACTCAGCTCCGGATGGAGTGGAAGGGAAAGTAATGGTGAGATCCAAGAAAGTCCAAGGTATACCCGTATCGTTCTTACCCTCAAAATATGCTTGCGGGTTGCCGTCAGCCGGAGGAAGAGCCGGGCACCCCGTGGAAATGGGTATGCAAAACGTACCCGTAAAAGTTAGCGTAGTGATTGACTCGCTACCCGATCCGCCCTTGATTCCAATGTTGCCATCGGGGGGGTTGATGCCGTCGGCATGGGCCAAGGCCGCGCACAACATCAAAAACCCTGCTGCGAGGACCCACCTAGTGGACCGCATAAATCTCCTCCCGTGGCCGGCACATTTCGATAGCTTTGGATTATGTTGCGAGTGAGGACGCACTAGCAACTTACCGAAACTGCGGCATGGCGACATTCTACTTAATAATCCTGGGGCGTCAAGGACCAAATGGGGGTACTAGGGGTACTGCCCCTCGGAAAGCCTAGCAGTGAGTAGGCCAGAACCGGCCTAACTTGTTGTTTCACGCTGGATCAGCGGTAGCCCTTGTGGGCTTGCTCGATTAAGGCAGTGAAGCGAGGGTCACTGTGCAGCGACTGGAGGTCTGAGTCCTCCTGCATATGTATCGCGGTGGCTTGGGAAAGTCCATGATTCAACGCATCGGTTAGCAAGGCGATCGCCTCGTCGCGTTTCCCGCTAAGAGCCGCGTTACACGCCAGATTGTATTCCGTGCCGGCAGTATCCGGGTGGTCAGCCCCCAGAATGCGGCGCTGAATCTCCAGCGTTTCCCGGAGGAGCTTATCAGCCTCGGAATAGCGTCCCTCTACGCTCAGAGTGTTGCCCAATTCGCTCATGGAGAAGAGCGTCCAAGGGTGCTCCGGGCCGAGTACCCGGCGCTGGACCTGGATGGCTTCCTGACGGAACGCCTCCGCCTCGGGATAGTGATGTTCAGCCTGCAAAATATTTGCCAGATCATCCATGGAAGCCAGCGTGTCTGCGTGGTCAGGTCCCAGCACACGGCGGCGGCTCTCCAGAGTCTCGCGTTGGAGCTTTTCCGCGTCGGCAAGATGGCCATCAAAACCCAGATCCGCCGCGAGGTTGTACATTGTTCTGAGAGTGTCCGGATGATCTGCTCCCAGGACCCGGCGTTCGATCTCGATCGTCTGCTGGAGCAATTCCTCCGCGCCGGAATAGTTACCTTCGGCTCCGAGCGTGTCCGCCAGGTCGTTCATGGATTTCAGCGTGTCCGAATGCTCCGGTCCCAGAACCCGGCGCTGCGCTTCAAGAGCCTGGCGCAGGAGTGTCTCTTGTTCGTTGCGGCGCCCTTGCTCACCCAGTGTCGTTGCCAAATCAACCATCGTCAAAAGCGTGCTCGGATTCTCGCCGCCGATCACGAGACGCTGGGACTCCAACGTCTGCCGAAGCATTTTTTCCGCCTCGGTAAGCTGACCTTCCCTGCGCAAAGTCACGGCAAGATCGGCCACGGATAGCAGGGTGTCCGGGTTTTTGGGCCCAAGCACACGCTTTCGCGTGTCCAATGCCTTTTCAAAGAGGGGTTGCGCCTGCGGATAGAGGCCGAGCGACTCGTACACAGTTCCGATCGTGGTCATGAGCCGTGCTTGCACTTCGGGTTGGGCGCCCAAGCTGGTCTCGATCTGTTTGGAGCCCTTATCCAGGATCTCCCGCGCGGTGATGGTGTTGCCCCGCGCTTCGCTGGGATCTGAAACTTTGAAGAGGCCCGTCAAAAACTTCGAAACGCTCTCTGCGGCCGCAGCCTCGCGGTTGGCGCGGTCGCGCTCGTGCCCGATGCGGATCGCCTGGACGGTCATGGACACAGCAAGAACGATCAGCATTACCCCTACTGTGACCGCCCCAAGCACCGCGATCTGGTGCCGACGAACAAATTTGTGCGTCCGGTACATGACCGACGGCGGCGATGCCAATACCGGTTCATCGTGCAAGTAGCGCTGAATATCGGCCGCGAGCGCGTTCGGCGAATCGTAGCGGCGCGCTCGGTCTTTCTCGAGCGCCCGCATCGTGATCCAATCGAGATCACCGCTGATCAGGCTCACGAGTTGGCGCGGCTCGATACGCCGCGCTGCCGCGGCTTCTTTCGAGTGCTCGATCTCCGCCTTCAGCTTGACGCTTGGACGAGGCGGATCGTCCTCGCGAATTTGGCGGAGCACTTCGTGAAGCGGCTTACCCGTCCACGTCTTCACATCAAAGGGTAGGCAGCCCGTCAACATTTCGTAGAGGATCACGCCCAGCGCGTAGACGTCCGCGCGCGTATCAATATCCTGAACGTTCGAATCCGCCTGCTCGGGACTCATGTATCCGGGCGTGCCGACGAACGAACCGACCTGCGTCAGAAGCGTCTGGTCGGCTCCGGGCGTGGTCGCCTTCGCGATTCCGAAGTCAATGATGTGAGGGGCGGCCTTGCCATCAATTTCAGAGATGAGAATGTTCGAAGGCTTCAAATCCCGGTGGATGACGGCTTTCTGGTGCGCGTGTTGTACGCCTTCGCAGATCTTGGTGAAGAGCTTCAGGCGCTCGCGCGAGGTGAGTCGCTTTTCGTCGCAATATTGTGTGACCGGAACGCCGGGCACATACTCCATCACGAAGTACGGCTGGCCGTTTGAGGTGCCGGCGTCGAAAACTTTGGCAATCGCCGGGTGGTCCATGATCGCCAGCGACTGCCGCTCCGAATCGAAGCGCTGGATCACGGACTGGTCATACATCCCGCCTTTGATGAGTTTCAGTGCGACTTGCCGCCGAACCGGAGCGGTCTGCTCGGCGAGCCACACCTGTCCCATGCCGCCTTCGCCGAGTGTTCTTAAGAGCTTGTAAGGCCCGATGACTTGAAGACTAGGGTCAGTTTCAGTGGGTCGCAGGGAAGCGGCGGAAACTGAGACGTGCTGGACGCCAATCGTAGCGCTAGGATCGGCGGGAGGCGCGGGTACAGCGCCCAGTGTCGAATTGACGTCGAGCGGCGGTGGAGTGAGTGCGCCGACGGCCACGCCCCCATCAAGGGTGGGCAAAGCTGCAGCATCAGGCCGGGCATCGAGCTGAGTTTCGAGTGCGTCGGGCCTGGGGTTCTTCGCGAGATGGTCCGGTTTGCCCACGTCAATCCCGCCGAAAGCCCTTGGGAGAGAATGGATCAGTCTACCACCGCGCAATTCTGATAAGCCAAGAAGAATTGATGCGATTCCAATGCGTATACGCGGCTTGGAGCCTGATGTGGTCCAAGCCCACTATCCGCCATAAAACCTTGTAACCTTTTCAGCATTGCTAGGTATTCATAGTATGCAAGGCCGCTGGTAAGCACCTTGGAACCCATCGGATGACGAAATCGATGCGGGATGAGGACCTGATGCTAGAGGTGCGCGATGGCGCGGGCGAGACGCTTGGTGTGTTGTTCGACCGGTACCAAATACCCCTGTTCAATTTCTATTCGAAGATGACGGGCGACCGCAGTTTGAGCGAGGACTTGGTGCAAGAAGTGTTTCTGCGCATTCTGAAGTATCGCCAGAGCTACACGCCCGGGACGCCGTTTCGTTCCTGGATGTATCAGATCGCGCGGAACGCTAGGTTCGATCACTTCCGCAAACAGCGGCCGGAAACAAACTGGAGTGCGGAGATAGAGCCGCGCGTTCCCGCAAGCGATCCGGCACAAACGAAGCAGGAAGCCTCGTTGCTATACCGGGCGCTGATGCAATTGCCGGAGGAAAAGAGAGAAGTCCTCGTGCTAAGCCGGTTCCAGGAGCTCAAGCATGACGAGATCGCGAAACTGGTGGGATGCGACGTGGGCGCTGTGAAGGTGAGGGTCCATCGCGCTCTGCAGGAGCTCAAGCAAGTGTTCTATCGGTTGCAATCCGATCGGGGCGTTAAAGGGCCGGATCCTCGAAGTGAGAACCGATTTGCCACAGGGAGTTCGCAATGAATTGTGATCGAGCAGCAGAACTGATGCCGGACTACTTGCAGGGCACCCTGAACCATGAGGGAGCGGACGAACTGGAAGAGCATATCGAGAAATGCTCGGGTTGCCGCGAGACAGTTTCCATGTGGAATGATTTGGCGCTGCTGCCGGAGGAACATCCGAGTTCAGCGTCGCGGGAGCGCTTTCAGGCAATGCTAGCGGCGTATCAGGAGGGGCGGTCGCCCAAGGCACATTTCCACAATAGCGGGCGGAAGGATGCGGTTCCCTTCTGGGGTTTTGGCAACTGGGGCGGCCGCGCCATGGCGGCGGGTCTGGCCTGCGCTCTTGCACTGTTGGCCGTCGGATTCATTGCCGGCAGGTACGCGAGCAACAGCGATTTCCACGCACAGGCGGAGCTTGCTGCGGTGCACGCCGAACTTACCAACATGCGGCAACTCGTGGTGCTCTCCATGCTCCAGCAGCAATCGGCGACAGAGCGGCTGCAAGGCATTACTTGGAGCACGCAAGAGGCGCAGGCCGACCCACAAGTCCTGGCAGCGCTGGCGCATACCCTGCGATACGACAGCAGTGTGGACGTTCGCCTGGCGGCGCTCGATGCGCTGGGCCGCCACGGTAACCAGCCGCAGGTACGCGCGGGGCTGCTGGATGCGCTGCAGGCGCAGCAGTCGCCGCTGGTGCAGGTTGCGGTGATTGATCTGATTGTGGAATTGCGTGACACGAAAGCCATCGAGGAGCTTCAGAAGGTGCAGCAAGATCCCAGTCTCAATCCCGCCGTGCGGGAGCGAGCGCAATGGGCGATCCGCAAACTCATTTGAGGTGGAAACGATGCGCAACACAAAACTCTGTCTGATCGCACTCTTCGCAACGAGCATGATCGCCATGCCGTTCGCAGCGACAAGTGTTTTCGCGACCCCTGCTACGGCTGAGCGGGACAGGGCGTCTCGCGGCGGAGATGACCGCGATTCCGATCTCCCGATCCAGAAGCAGGAAAGGATTGAGAAGAACTTTGATCTCACGGCCGGCGCCCATAAGACGCTCGACGTTGACAACGTCACCGGCTCGATCGAAGTCATCGGCACCGATTCCAATCAAATCGAGCTCGTGGTGAACAAGACGATTCGGGCGGAATCGCAGCAAAAGCTCGAACAGGCGCAAAAGGAAGTCACGCTGGACATCACGCAGCAACCTGGCGCCGTGAAGCTCTATGTGAATGGGCCGTTCCGCTGCGAGTGCAATGACGGCTGCGGTGGTTTTCGCCACGGCGACGAGGGCTATTCGGTGAAGATGGATTTCCAGATTCGAGTGCCGCGAAACATTGATCTCACTCTGAAGACCGTGAACTCCGGACACATTCAGGTGGGAGACATCAGCGGCGAATACTCCATCCACAACGTGAACGGCACAATTGATATGACGGACGTTGCGGGCTCCGGCGTCGCTCGCAGCGTGAATGGGCACGTACGCATTACTTTCAAAGAGAATCCGCGAGAGAACTCCGATTTCGCATCCGTGAACGGCGCCATCGAGCTCTATTTCCAACACAATCTTTCGGGTGATTTTCGCTTCAAGACGTTCAACGGCGGCGTCTACACCGATTTCCCGGTCACCGGGCTCCCGGTCCGTGCCGTCCAGGAGCAACACGAAGGCAGCAAGCTGGTATTTCGCGCGGATCGCTATACGGGCGGACGCATCGGTGCGGGCGGCCCGGAAATCAAGATCGAAACTCTCAATGGAGACATCCGCATTCTGGAGAAGCCATGAACAAATTCACTCGACAACTCAAATTGATTCAATTTTCCGCGCCCATTCTTGCGGTCCTCGCTCTTGGTGCTTCGTACGCGCATGGACAAAGCAGCGGGCAGAGCGGCAGCCTGAGTAATGGTGATCGGATCAGCGTGCCGCTGAGCGATCCCTCGAGGCCGGGCACCGTGAAAGCGAGTCTCGTGAATGGCGGGATCACCGTGAAGGGCTATGACGGCAAAGAGATCGTCGTGGAAGCGCACGTTCGCGGCGACGGCGTTCACGCGCGCGTGGTTACGGACGCGCCGCCCTCCCCGGCCAAGCAAGAAGGCGGAATGAAGCGAATTCCAATCAGCGCAACCGGACTCACCGTCGAGGAAGACAGCAACCAGGTGCGGGTCGGGAGCGATTCGACCGAACGCGCGATTGACCTGACGATTTCCGTTCCGCGGCAGACTTCCTTGACGCTTCGCGTTGTAAACGACGGAGACATCGTCGTCAACGACGTCGAGGGCGATGTAGACGTCAACGATGTGAACGGCGCCGTCACGCTGAATCATATCTCCGGCAGCGCCGTTGCGCATGCTCTGAACGAAAACGTCAAAGTCACCTTCGATCACATCGCTCAGAAGCCGATGGCGTTCAGCTCACTGAATGGCAACATTGACGTCACTTTCCCCGCGGACCTGAAAGCCAACCTCAGCCTGCGTTCCGATAACGGAGATGTCTTCAGCGATTTTGACGTCCAGATGCAATCCTCCACGCCGCAACCGATTGTGGAAGATGCAAGGGGCAAGGGCGGAAAGTACCGCGTCAAAATAGACAAGACCATCCACGGAACCATCGGCGGTGGGGGACCGGAAATCCAGTTCACCAACTTCGACGGCAATATCTACATCCGAAAGGCCGGAGCGGCGCACTGACGCGCAAGCTACCCGTGTTTCATGTTGAGCCGGCGCGAAGTTTCAGAAACTGTGCGCCGGCTCTGCTCGCCAAGGGTTAAAGACCAAAGCCAACGCGGCGGCGTCTAAGCAGGCGGGAAGGGTGTGACCGATGAACGCTTTCTGGAGCGATCTTCGCTATAGCCTGCGAATGTTGCGCAAGAACCCGGGCTTCACGGCCGTCGTCATCCTTACGCTGGCGCTCGGCATCGGCGCAAACGCGACGATCTTCAGCGTGATCAACGCTGTCTTCCTGAAGCCGCTGCCATTTCCCGATCCGGACCACCTCGTCATGGTTTGGCAGCATGACACCCGCGACCCGGACGATCACAATATCGTCTCGTTCCCCAATTACCAGGATTGGAAGCAGCAGAATCATGTGTTCCAGGACATGGCCATTTTTGATTCCGCGGGCAAGAGCTACAGCCTTTCCGGCGAGCGGAATCCGGAGCAGGTTTCCGGGTTGCGTGTCACCGCCAGCTTTTTTCCGGTGCTGGGCATCCAGCCACTGCTGGGGCGCACGTTTTTGCCGGAGGAGGAAATCGCCGGACGCGACCGCGAAGTCGTCCTGAGTTACGGGCTGTGGCAACGGAGGTATGGTGGCGATCCCGCAGTTGTTGGCAAGTCCGTGCGGATTGATGGCGATAATTATACTGTGGTCGGCGTGATGCCGCGCGAATTCCAGTTCCAATTCTGGAGCGGACTGCGCGAGCTTTGGGTGCCCGCCGGGTACACGAAAGGCGACCACGACAGGACGGCAAATTCCTTCGTTTGTATAGCGCGGCTCAAGCCGGGCGTAACGATGGCTCAGGCTGAGGCGGAAATGGAGATCATCGGAAAGAGCCTTTTGGAGCAATATCCAGTGGACGACGCGGACAAGACCGCCATCGTGACGCACATGGACGACCTGAATCAGGACGATCGCTGGCGCACTCTGCGCACGTTGCTCGCCGCCGTTGGATTTGTGCTGCTGATCGCGTGCGTCAACGTTGCCAACCTGATGCTTTCCCGCAGCGCGGCGCGCCAGAAAGAGCTGGCCATCCGGCGCGCACTCGGTGCGGGCGGCAAGCGCATCGCAAGACAGCTTCTTACCGAAAGCGTGCTGCTTGGACTTCTGGGCGGCATCGCGGGCCTGCTTCTCGCGTTCTGGTTGACCAGACTGCTGCCCACGATTCTGCCGGCGAGCATGTTGCGAACTCCGTTCCGGCATATTGATTCCTTCTCGCTGGACGGGCGCGTCTTCGCCTTTGCGCTACTGATCTCCTGTGTCACGGGAATGCTGTTTGGACTGGCTCCCGCGCTCAGCGGCCTTGGCCGCGATTTCAATCTCACTTTGAAGGAAGGTTCTCGCGGCTCGACCGAGGGCGGCGGCAATCGTTTGCGGCACGTGCTGGTGGCCTCGGAAGTGGCCCTGGCGCTCGTGGTTCTCGCGGGCGCGGGATTGATGATGGAAAGCATGGCGCGCCTGCTCGGAGTCGATCCGGGTCTCGATCCCAAGAACGTGTTGGTGATGGGCACGCCGACTCCTCAGGTTGATCTTTACAATGGACCGCCGGTGAACGCGCGCTTCTGCCAGCAACTGCAAGAAAGCGTGGGCGCGCTGCCAGGTATCGTCTCCGTGGGCGCTATTAGTCATCTGCCCTTGTCGGGTGCCAACGCGGGGCGCGGATTCGTTGTAGAGGGACGCCCGATTCCGAAACCGGAGGATCAACCCGGCGCGAACTACGCGGTCGCGTGCCCAGGCTACTTCCGCACGATGGGTATACCGTTGGTCCGCGGGCGCGAGTTCACCGACCTGGACAGCTTGGGCGCGCCTGGAGTGATCGTCATCAACGAAGCCATGGCGAACGAGTACTGGCCCAACGAAAACCCGATTGGAAGGCGGATTAGGTTCGGCTCTTTGGGATCGGATGCGCCGATGCTTACCGTTGTCGGCGTGATCCGCAACGTGCGGCATTCGGGGCTGGACCGGAAGGTTCAACGGGAGTTCTACCGGCCTTACACGCAAGCTGGATGGCCTGTGATGACCATCGTGGTGCAAACAGCCACGGCGCCACTGGCGTTTTCGAATGCGGTGCAGGAGGCCCTGCTGCGCATGGATCCGGACCGGGCCATTTCCCGAATCCACACGATGGAGGATGTGGTGAGCGGGTCGGTGGGCTCGCGGCGGTTTCCCATGATTCTTCTAGGAGTGTTTTCCGTGCTTGCGCTGGTGCTTGCTTCCGTTGGCATCGCCGGTGTGGTGAGCTATTCCGTGGCGCAGCGCACACACGAGATTGGGATTCGCATGGCGCTGGGCGCGCGGCCCAGGGACGTTTTGCGGCTGATCGTGGGCCAAAGTGGCGCATGGGTGCTCGCTGGGCTGGGAATTGGAATCGCAGGAGCAATCGGCGTCACACGGACGCTTTCGGGGCTGCTGTACGACGTGAAGCCGGCGGACCCGGTGGTTCTGTGCGCAGTTTCGCTGCTACTCGAGGCGGTTGGCTTCGCCGCGTGTTATTTTCCGGCTCGCCGTGCGATGGACGTAGATCCGATGGTCGCGCTGCGCCACGAATAAGAAGCACCCAATCGCGCGATTGGCGTAACAGAATGCCGTTCCTGGCGTCTACATAAGCAGGGAGGGACACGCATGGGCGCTTTCTGGCAGGACCTGGTTTTCGGTGCGCGGATGTTGCGCAAGAACCCGGGATTCACCGCCGTCGCCGTGCTGACGCTGGCGCTCGGCATCGGCGCGACCACCGCGATCTTTTCCGTTGTGAACACGGTTCTATTGCGCTCCCTGCCTTACAAAGACGGCTCCCAACTGGTGGTCCTGAACGAGACCGACGCTCGCGTGCAGAGCCCGATCTCTGTTTCATACCCGGATTTTTTGGATTGGCGGCAGCAGAGCCACGCCTTCCAGCAGATGGCCGCGGCAAATAATCGCGGATTCAACCTTTCCGGCGTTGAGCAGCCCGAGAACGTGGTCGGGTACGCGGTGTCGTCCAATTTTCTTTCCATGCTCGGCGTGCGGCCCGTGCTCGGACGTGACCTATTGCCTTCGGAAGAGACGCCGGGAACGGCGCCCGTTGTCTTGCTGAGCTACAAGATGTGGCAATCGCATCTGGGCGCCGATCCGAGCGCCATCGGACGGAGCATCACGCTTGATGGGCGCAGCTTCACGATCGTCGGCATTTTGCCGCCCGGTTTCAGTTTCTTCGGCAATACGGATGTGATTGCGCCTATTGGCGTCTGGGCCAAAGATTTCACGGAGCGTGGCGATCACGGCGATTTGACGGTGATTGCCCGCATGGCGCCCGGCGTAGCCGAGCCCAAGGCCTTGGCGGAGCTCAAGACCATCGCGGCCGGGCTTGCTGAGCAGTATCCGAAGACAAACGGCGACGAGGGCGTGACGCTGCAATCCATGCGCGACGCGCTGGTGAGCACCACCCGGCCGGCCATCCTGATCCTCTTCGGCGCCGTTATGTTCGTGCTGCTGATCGCTTGCGTTAATGTCGCCAATCTATTTCTTGTGAGGGGTGCCGCGCGTTCGAAGGAAATCGCCCTGCGGCTCGCGTTTGGAGCGAGCCGCGGCCGCATTGTCCGGCAGATGCTCACGGAAAGCTTTCTCCTGGCGACAATTGGTGGCGGACTGGGTATTGCGATTGGATTTTGGGCGCTGGCTGGGCTAAGCCGCTTGATTGGACCCGACCCGGTACAAGGACAAAACTTTCAGTTGAACGGCAGCGTCTTCTTGTTTGCGGCGGGGGTGGTCCTGCTGGTGGCCGTGGCTTTTGGCCTGGTGCCCGCGCTGCAGGCTTCCCGGCCGGACGTGCAGGAAGCTTTGCAGGAAGGCAGCCGCGGCTCGACCAGCGGCGCCAGGCAACATCGCCTGCGCGGAACGCTGGCCATCGCGGAAACGGCGCTGGCGCTGGTGTTGCTCGTTGGCGCCGGGCTGATGATGAAAAGCCTCTACTTGCTGATGAAGGTGAACCCCGGTTTCCGGTCCGACCATGTGCTGACGATGGAAATGGACCTGCGCTCCGCCCAATACTCCACGCCCACGTCGGTGATCAACTTCTGGCAAACCGTGCTCGAGCGCGTGCACGCGATCCCTGGCGTCGAGGCGGCTGCTTTTGGCACCGTGGTTCCCCTCACCGGTAACCATAGCCGGACCGACATCAACTTCGTGGAAAAGCCGGTGCCGCCACACGGACAATATCCGCATCCCGATTTTCACCTGATCACTCCGGAGTACCTGCGGGTGATGGGGATTCCACTCGAGCGCGGACGGAGCTTCACCGACGCCGATCGCGAGAATATGCCCAAGGTCGGCTTGATCAATGCGACGATGGCTCACCGCTACTTCCCAGGCGAAGATCCCATCGGAAAGAAGTTTTCGTTCGAGCACGATACCACACCAGATTCGTGGTACACGATCGTCGGCGTGGTTGGCGACACGAAACTCTACGGGTTGGATAATGCAGCGCGGCTCGAGGTGTACGTGCCGTATCGCCAGCGGTATGACACGGACATGACCCTCGCGGTCCGCTCCGCTTCCGATCCCGCGGCGCTCACCTCCGCGATTCGCGCGGCGGTGGCGTCGGTGGATAAAGATCAGCCGCTCTTCGCCATCAACACCATGGACGATCTGGTGAGCAGCTCGGTCTCGACGCGGCACGAGACGCTGGTCCTTTTGGGTTTGTTCAGCGCGCTGGCGCTGATTCTCGCCACAATCGGAATCTACGGCGTGGTTTCCTACAACGTGGCTCTGCGCAAGCAGGAGATCGGGATACGTGTGGCGCTGGGCGCGCAACAAGCGGACGTCTTGCGCATGGTGCTCGGACAGGGCGCGCGATTGGCGCTGCTCGGCGTCGGGATCGGGCTCCTTGTGGCGCTGGCTTTGACTAGGTTGCTTTCGAGTCTGCTCTTCGAGGTCAAGGCCAGCGATCCGGTCACATTTGTAGGGGTCGCAGTGATATTGGTCATTGTTGCGCTGGCGGCTTGTTACGTTCCTGCTCGCCGCGCGATGAAAGTGGATCCGATGGTGGCGCTGCGCCACCAATGACGCCCGGCATGCGGCGGATCGAGGCGAATCAGGCCGCGCTTTCGGTCGCCGGAAACAAGAACTGCAAACAGGGTCCCACGCGCTGCGCCCAGGCGGTTTCGTTGTGCTGGCCGCCCTCGATTTCCTCGTAGTGCAGATCGCGATCGAGCTGCCAGCCTTGGTTGATCAGCGCGCCGCGCAGCAATCGAGCGTGATCTACCGTGTTTGCAGCTTCCTGCGTTCCGGTATCGAGCCAGATTCGCGGACGCTCTCCCAGGCGCGAGCGCGCAACGAAGTTCACGATCGCGCGCTGATTCCACCACACCGAAGGCGAGAGCACGGCAAGCCTGCCAAAGACATTTGCCGCGCGCAGGCCGAGATACATCGTGAAAAGCGCGCCGAGCGACGATCCGCCAAGGCCGGTGTTCGCCGGTCCCTCAAGCGTGCGGTACTCCGACTCAATGAATGGCTTGATGTCCTCGAGCACAGCCCGGGCGTAGCGATCCGCGCCACCGCCGCCCAGCTTCTTGTCAGGCGTGGGCGTGTACTCGCGGATGCGCTGCTTGCCGTTGTAAATCCCCACGATGATCAGAGGACGGATCGAGCCTTCCCCGATCAGGCGGCCAGCGGTCTCGCCCATGTTCCAGTACACGCCTGGAATAAACGAGGTTGCGGGGTCGAAGAGGTTTTGGCCATCCTGCATATAAAGCACGGGGAAGCATTCCTGCGAATTTGAGGCGTAACCGGGCGGGACGTATACGATCAGGTCGCGCGCCGAAGAGAGGAAGCGCGAGCGAAATTTCTGATGCTTGCGCAGTTCGGTAGAAAGGTTTGACACAGTTCGTTGAGCCTTGGCCTCGGATGCTTCGATCGTCGTGGAGCTTCGCTTGCCGATGCCGCGCGGGCCATGTTCTGCATGGTCTCTAGTCTGCCCCGGAAAAGCCTCAGGGTCGCCGCGCAAAATTCGCGCGGCACATCCTGAGCTACATTTTCAAACAACGCGACGCTTCAACCGCGGTTCTCTGAGGCGCGCGCGAAATTTGATTCCGTCTCTTGCGGCGCCGTCACACCGTATAATAGCCGGGCTTGCGCTGAGGTCCATCAGCCGGGGCGCGAGCCGTCCGCGAGGGCAAAATGCAACGCACATATCATCGGTGGTATTCGCAGCGCCTTGGAACCGAAATGGGTATCGTGGTGTATGGCCACTGGGGCCCGCCATTGCTCGGTTTCCCCACCAGTGCCGGGGACGAGTGGGAGCTCGAAGGCCAGGGCATGATCGGAGCGCTGGCCGGACACATGGATGCCGGGCGCGTGAAGGTTTTCTCCATTAATTCGGTGAATTCCGCCGGTTTCAACAACCAGGGCGCTCACCCGTTTCATCGCAGTTACGTCCAGGCGCAGTTCGATTCGTACGTGCGTAATGAAGTGGTCCCCTTTATTCAGGACAATTGCCAGTCCCCTAGCATCGCCATTTCAACGATGGGCGCGTCGTTCGGCGCCTATCACGCCGCCAATACCCTCTTCAAACATCCCGATGTAGTGCGCCGGTGCTTTGCGCTTTCCGGCGTCTACGACATCCGCAGCATGATGGACGGGATGTATGACGACAACACCTATTTCAATAACCCGGTAGACTATCTTTCGAATCTTTCCGATTCGAACATGTTGGATCGGTTGCGCCAGTGCGACATCCACATCGCCACCGGGTGCGGGCCATGGGAGAACAGCGGCCCTTCCTACCAACTTTCCTCAGTACTTGCCGCGAAGGGAATTCCGCATCACTTGGACGATTGGGGACCGGAAGGTGGCCACGACTGGCCGTATTGGCACCACCAGATGTGGGAGTACATCAACAAACTTTTCTGATTTCCTAGGCTTGCTGCGTTCCGGCGAGGCCGAACCGTTCGAGCAAATAGCGTCCGTTCGCGATCACCTGCTCCTCGTCAATCCAGACGTTGCACTGGCGCGCGAGCACGTCCACGTGCGTTTTTGAACTCCAGTTCGCGTGCGTCTGGCTGCCGTAGGAATCGCCGAACGCGAGATGAATGCCGGGCAACTTCTCATCCTGGAGCAGGACGCCGATCATGTCGGATAGGCCGAGGTTGGTACCGAAGGCCAGCTCGCCGACGCGATCGCTGTTTTCGTCCGTGTGGCAATAGCTCCAGAATTCTTCCTGAAGATCCGCGCGCGAACACGTTGCCTTGACAAGGCGCGCCCCCCGAATCTCCAGCACCAGCGGCGTATTCCGCAGGTCGCCATATTTACCGCAGAAATGGTCGCCTGCCGTGCCGTCACAGACGAATGTGCCGTCCACCTGCGCGGGCGTGGTGAAGACTTCGCCTGCCGGCAGATTGGACCAGTACCGGGCGCTGATCAGGCCGCCGGTCTTTACCCAGTCAATGGATTCGTCAAAATGCGCGACGAGAGAAGTGCCCGCGTCGGTGCGCACGGTCAGTGAGCGCGCTGTCTTCATGCGCTCCTTCAAATGCTGGCTGAGCCGGTCCACCAATGTGTAATCGGCCCGCATGCCCTGCTGCATGATCTCCGGAGTAATCCCCACCATGTGCGCGTAGCGAATGTGGCGCCGTTCCACCACACCGACGATGTCTTTGCGCGAGCCGAGCTCGCCGGGCAGAGGCTGCACGCACAGAATTCCCGCGTCGGCATGTTCCAGAGAATTCAAAACGGGCGCCGGGGCCTTCCGCAGCGGCCGCGGAGCCAGGCTTTCCAGCAGAAACGGCTCCGTGACCGCGCCGCACTGCTCGAGGGCGTACGCGAGGCTCGCCGCGACGCCTGCGCTCGGCCGGTCGGCAATCAGTGTGACGTGGTCACCCGGCTGAATAGCAAGGCAAGTCTCGACGGCATTGCGCGCGCCGGGAATCAGCTCGGGCTGGACGGCTCCAAAATTCATCGAAGTATTGTAACGGCACAGCTCAGGATTTGCATCCTGGTTGACGTACTCATTGGCCTTTTATTAGATGCGCTGGTCCACAGCGAAGGCCGGGACCTGGCCGCCGCCGGAAGTGACGTTGGCAAGACCCGTGGAGCTCAAGCGGGTCAAGAATCCGGCCATTTTTCCGCGAAACAGATACGGCGCGAAATCCACGAGCATGTCGCGCATCTCGACGCCATGTTCCGTTTGCATCGGAAACACCTCACGGCGGACGGCGATGCGTTCCTGCACTACCCAGACGCAGGTACGGTCCGCAAGCGCGCGCTCTATCGCGGAATCCCACTCGCGCTCGCTGGTTTCCCAGCCCAACAGAACTCCCGTGCCGCCGTATTCATCGTTTGGCTTCAGTACAAAGTCATTGCGACGGCGCCGCACATAGTCGGTCAACGCAAAGGATTCCCCATCGCGCGTCGTCTTTACATCCGCGAGCAATCGTGTCCACGGAATGTGGCGGCGGATCAGTTCGTGCTCAGTAGAGCTGAAGAGCCCAGAGTTTCGGTCGTCGGTGAGCACAGCGAAGAAGGCCTTCTTGTGTGAAATCTTGCAGGTAAACGCGTTCGCCATGCAGACGGCGCCCGCGGAGTAGGCCTGCACCAGTGCGTCACATTCGGAGGGGCGCGCGACAACGTCATTGATCAGCACGCGCCGGTAGAGCAGATCGATGCGGCGGCCTTGAGCAATGAGGTGGCCGCTTTTAAACTCCACATCTCGCGGATCGGAGACAATCGTCGGCACGCCCCGCTTTTCGAAATGCGCTTGCAGGATTTCGAATTCAGCCCACGTGGGCACCTCGCGCCAATCCACGATAGCAATCACCGGCGGCGACGCCGTCCCGCCCCACTCGCGGTAGCTGGCGAGCAGCGCCTGAAGGAGCTGGTCCATCAGCGCGTACTTACGCACGTGGTAGCGTTTTTCGAACTCCTTCATCGCGGGCAGCGTGAGGAATACGTCCGCCAAGGTCTCGGAATACGCGGGTCCCGCGGGCGATTCGGCGTTGTACTCGGCGAATTGCAGCGAATCCGGGAGCAGGAACGCATCGAGGCGCGACGCGGTGCTCGATGTAGCGTAGCGCGGGTCAATTCGTGCCAAGCGTTCTTCTTCTTCGCTAAGAGCCACTTGCGCGAGCAACGCGGGGTCGGCCAGCGCCTGCTTCACGATGCGCTCGCCGAGCTTCGCGATCGATTCGGCCACTTCGCGGACGCGGCTTTCTTCTTGTGTGCTGAGGAAAAATGGACGCAGGAAAGGGCAATGCAGCCGGTTGCCGAAGGTGAGCTTCTGCGCGCGCATCCGCGCATTCCATTCGGCGAGAAATGGCGGGCTCAGCTCGACATCTGAGCGCAGCAGCCGGTTCCACGCTTCCGCCGGCGAAGCTGCTCCCGACGCCTGGGCCGATCCGTTCATGCGCGCTTTGCTTCCACGCGCTTCTTGAGGGGTGCCCCGGTGAAACCGGCGGCGCCGCCCACGCCCAGCATCTCTTCCCAGCGCGGCCAGGAACTGTCCGGCGTGCCGTGCAAGGCCCGGTCAATCACCAGCCGCGCCATGCGGTCCACCACGTGTTCGAAGTAGAACTCGGTAATGCGATCGCGTTCGAAATCGGGCGCCGGATTCAGGAAATCAATCGCGTAGGGCACGCCATCTTTCACGGCGAATTCGATGGTATTCATTTCGTAGCCGAGCGCCTGATTGATCGTCTGCGAATCCTTCACAATGCGCGCGCCGAGCGCAGGCGTGAGATACTTGTGATCCACCAGGTATTTCCGCTCTTTGGGGTCATACGCCACCGGCAGAATATCCATTTTGCCAAAGGTGAAGCAGCGCACGTATTGGTTGAAGTCGATAAATTCCTGGAGCGTCATGCAGTAAGGAGAAGTGCCGTCGTAGGCGGCCAGCAGCTCCTGCTTGTTATTCACCTTGTAGACGTGCTTCCAACCGCCTCCCGAAAAAGGTTTCAGGATCGCCGGCCTGCCGACAAAATCGAGCAGCCCGTCCCAATCCACCGGGTATTCCAGGTTGCGCAGCGATTCGGCATTCAGATCCACATCCGCCGGATAGCCCTTCTGTGGGAGCAAGACCGTCTTCGGAATCGCGACGCCAAGTTTTGCCGCGACGGCATAGTTGAAGAACTTGTCGTCGGCTGTCCACCAGAAGGGATTGTTGATGACGTAAGTTCCTTCGAGCACGGCATGCTTTAAAAAGCCGCGATAATATTCGACCTCGTGGGAGATGCGGTCCACGATCACGCGATAGCCGGAAGGTTTGCCCATGCGCGTGCCGCCCAGTTTGACGAAGTCCGCCGAGATCCCTTCCTTCGCGCCGAGCTCGTTCACTTTTTGCAGGAAAGCAGGGGGAAAGCTGTACTCGCGGCCGCACAGAAGTCCAATTTTCAAGTGAGCTCCTTTCGATCTTCAGGGCTGGGAAGGCGCGCTCGCGGCGCTCGAATTCTCAGCGGCGACACCGGCGCGAGTTTCCGCCACGATATGCTGCACCACGGCTTTCAGGTCACCAGTCTCCTTGTAAACGCGCAACTGGCGTTCCGCGCTCGTGCCTTCCCTTAGAATCTTGTGAATGTGACCGAGTATATGCCTGCTGCCAAGATCGTCCACCACGTCGTCCACGAAAGAGAGCAGTTCGACTCCCAATTGCTGCATCGGGACTTCAGCCTGTTTGCCGAAATCAATCAGGTTGCCTTCGATGCCCCAGCGCGCCGCGCGCCACTTGTTTTCCTCGATCAGCGTGCGCGAATAGAGGCGAAACCCCATATTGCCTGTGTAAAGCCGATGCAGCTTTACGACGATGGCTTGCACCAGCGCGGCGATGGCGATGGCGTCCTCGACTTTCGTGGCCACGTCGCAGACGCGGAACTCGAGTGTGCCAAATGTCGGATGCGGGCGGACATCCCACCAGATCTTTTTTGCGTTGTCTATGCAATGCAGCTTCATCAGCAGCGTGACGTAATCTTCGTACTCGCTCCAGGAGCTGAAGTAATCCGGGATGCCGGTGCGCGGAAATCGCCGGAACACCGTGGTGCGATAAGACTTCAAGCCGGTGTCGCGGCCCAGCCAGAAAGGGGAACTCGTCGAAAGCGCGAGCAAGTGCGGTAGAAAATAACGCACCATGTTCATCAGGTCAATCATGGTGGTGCGGTCGGGCACGGCCACGTGGACGTGCATGCCGAAAATCAACAGGGAACGCGCAAGCTGTTGCAACTCGTCCACGATGTTCTTGTAGCGCTCGCCCGGCGAAATTACCTGGTCAATCCAATTCGAAAATGGATGCGTGCCGGCGGCGGCCACTTGCAAGCCCACGCGTTCGGCCGCGCGAACCAACTCCCCGCGCGTCCGCAGCATGTCCGTGCGCAGCTCTCCGACATCGGCACAGATCTTCGTGCCGATCTCAACGATGGATTGGTGCATTTCGGGTTTGACCTGCTCGCCTAGGCCCGCGGAAGTGGCCGCGACGAGTTCGCTCACATGCGAGCGCAGCTCTCCCGTTGCAGGATCAATGATTTGGAACTCTTCTTCGACGCCGATGGTGAACCGGTGGCTCATGAGAACCCCTTTCCGGTCGGCGGAGCGGAATTTGAGCGGCTATCATACTCCGAGGCGTCTGGAATTACACGGGGTTGCCAGGGCTGCGGTGGAGGAGGGGCCGTTGACGCCGGATGAAATTCGAATGCGAAGACCGGGTCATTGGTGATAATACATCGTCGCGAAAGCAAGGGAGCCCGACCATGCAGCTACTTTCGGAACGATCTTTGAAGCTCAGAAGTGTGCTAAGCGCAGGCGTGCTGCTCTGCGCGCTCGGAGGCGGTACAGCAATGAGACAGACCGATTGGAAGGCCGCCGGAGAGGCCTGGTGGGCGCACGTGCGGTATTTGGCGTCCGACGATTTGCGCGGCCGCGAGACGGGCAGCGAAGACTACAAAAAGGCCGCGGACTATGTCGCCAAGCAGTTCGCCGAGGCAGGGCTGCAGCCCGCGGGCACCAACGGCTATTTGCAGCCGATCGCCTTTGAAGAGCGGCAACTCGATGAGGCCCATTCGGAGCTAACGCTGCTGCGCGACGGCAAGGAAGAGAAGCTGAAATTGGGCGAAGATGCGGCGCTCCGCGTTGGCGGCGAACCCGCCGCCGCTTTGCAGGCGCAGGCAGTTTTCGTCGGCTACGGATTCGCTGTACCGGAGCTGAAGTACGACGAACTGGCAGGGCTCGACCTGCGAGGCAAGATCGCCGTCTACATGAGTGGCGGCCCGAAGACGATTCCCGGACCGCTCAAAGCTCATTCGCAATCCACTGCCGAGCGCTGGGGAGCGTTGAACCGCGCGGGAGCCATCGGCGTCGCGGTGATCAACAATCCCAGCGCAACGGATGTTCCTTGGGCACGCTCGATGCAGGCCCGTTTGCAGCCCTCCATGGATCTGGCCGACCGAGAGCTTCTGGAAACGCGCGGCATGCAATTTTCGGCATCCATCAACCCGTCCCAGGCGGATAAGTGGCTTGCGGGCACGGGCCACACGGTCGCGGAACTCCTGGCACTGGCGGATGCAAATCAGCCGCTGCCGAAATTCCCTTTGCAAGTTACGGTACAGGCGCGCATCGCCGTCATTCGGCAGCAGGCTTCCGCGCCGAACGTGATGGGCGTGCTGCCCGGCTCCGATCCGAAGCTGAAGGACGAATTTGTGGTGATTAGCGCGCACCTCGATCACCTCGGCGTTGGCCTGCCAATCAACGGAGACAGCATCTACAACGGCGCGATGGACAATGCTGCGGGCGTCGCCTCTGTGATCGAAATCGCGAAATATCTGAAAGCACAAGCGCGCGCCCCGCGGCGCTCGGTGCTGTTTCTGGCGGTGACGGCGGAAGAAAAGGGCGAGCTCGGCTCGAAGTACTTCGTCGCGCACCCAACGGTGGACCGGCGGCAGATCGTCGCGGACATCAATATGGACATGTATCTGCCGCTCTTTGCGCTGCGCTATCTCGAGGTGCAGGGGTTGGACGAATCCACTCTGGGTGATGACATCCGCGCCGTATGCGAATCACAGAACGTGATCGTGCAAGCGGACAAGGAACCTGAACGGAACCGCTTCATCCGCAGCGATCAGTATAGTTTTGTGAAAGCCGGCATTCCGGCGCTCGCTTTCAAGTTTGGCTGGGTCAAAGGCACTCCCGAGGAAAGAACGTTTGAGGACTGGATTCGCGTGCGCTATCACGCGCCGTCCGACGATTTGAATCAGCCGGTGGACAAGACCGCCGCCGCGCAGTTTGATTACATCCTCGAATTACTCGCCGTGAGGGTAGCCGACGCCGACGGCCGTCCAACGTGGAAGGAAACGAGCTTCTTCCGGCGGTTCGCACAATAGCGGCCAATGCCGGGCTGCATCCGTGCCGCGGGGTGATCAGGCAGGGCTACTGGAAATTTAACCGAAGAACAAAATCCATAGTGCGCATGCCCTGCGCGCCGCTAACCTGTCCAAAGGTCGGGCTGCCGAGGAGTGTGTTGAGGCCTGTGTAGTTCGGATGGTTGAGCACGTTGCTGACTTCCCAGCGGAAGTCGAATCGCTGCCGGCCGTCACGACCAAGCGTGATCGTGCGCGCAACTTGCGCGTCCCACAACACTATCCCGGGACCTCCGATGGTATTTCGGCTCGCGTCGCCATATTCGCCTGCGGCCGGCGCCACGAAAGCGGCCGTGTCGAAGAAATCTAGGGGGCCGCGTTGGGTCCAAGGAAGATTGGGATCGGCCACCTGATTCGGGCGTGTGGAGAAATTTCCGCCAGAGCCGCTGAAATCCGCGGTGCCGCTGTTGTACTGCGCGGTGTACGGCATGCCTGTTTGAAACACCACGTTACCGCTCAGCCGCCAGTTGCTCAGCAAATTCGCCTGCCAGCCATTGCGCGCCCAGCGCTTGCGGTCACCGAAGGGCAACTCGTAGGTGTACGTGCCGCGAAGCTGATGACGGATGTCGAACGACGAACGCCCGCGCTCGAGAGAAAATAGCGGAAACTGCTGCACGACGGTGGCTCCATTGCCGCCGATCGTGCTCGCATCGTCAATGGACTTGCCGTAGGTGTAGCGCAAATTGAAGGTCATTCCATTGTGCATGCGCCGCAGCAAGACGACTTGCAGAGCATTGAAAATTGAATTCGCGCCGTAGGTGTTGTACGTGAACCCCTGCGCATTTGCGATTGTGCCGGTACTGGACGAAGTGCCGGGCGGCAGGCGATTGGGAGTGGCCAATAGGTCGAGATCCGTACCTTTCGTGCCCGTGTAGATCAGGTTCCACACCAGCCCTTCGACGATCTGGCTCTCTATACCGAGGGTCCAGATTTGCACATAGGGATTCCGGAAGCTCGGATTCACCGCAATCGTGTTGGTGGTGACCGACGACGGTTGAGCTGGGAAGCCATCGGCCAACGTGAGAACTTGTGATACGGAGGTCGCATTGGTTACCGCCGTGGCCCAGGGAGGCTGGTTTGCCAGCGACTGGCCCAATGTGCTGTAGATCGAGCTGTTGTAAAACATCGAATAGCCGCCGCGAACGATCATCGCGTGCTTATTTTTTCCATTGAACATTTCGCCGGGCACGCGCCAGGCGAATCCAAAGCGCGGCGCCCAATCTCGCCAATCGGGGCGGATCAAGGAATCGGGCAACTGTCCACTGTAGGGAGCCACTTGGCCCGGTGTAACCACGGCCACTTGGGTGAATGTTGGGTTCACATCGAGGTCGGCAAGGTGTCCGTAGAGTTCAGTCGGAGGCGTCACGGCTTCCCAACGCAGCCCGAATTGAATGGTCAGCGAAGGCTTCCAGTGCCAATCGTCGGTCGCGTAGCCCACGATCCCCCAGTTGCGCAGGTAGATGCTGGGGCTGCCGAAGCGCTCGTTCGTAGATTGCGGAAAGCCGAGCAGAAAATCAGCGAGTGGCGAGCCGGTGCCGGGCGTGGACACCAGAGCTCCGGTCGCGGGACTCGTCTCGAGTTGGCTGGTCATGTAGCCGGTAAACGTGAAGGTGCCCAGCGGGTCCGGATCGGAGAGCGTGTTGACCTGCATGCGGCGCAGTTCGCCGCCGATCTTGATGGTGTGCTTCGGCCGCGCCCAGGTGACCGAGTCGGTGAACCGGAAGGTTTCGTTTCGGTGCAATGTCGGCACGGTGTCGCTGAGTCCCGTGAAGCCCGTGAGCCCAATCTGTGGGATGCCATAGTCAATCGGGCTGGTGGAGATGCCGGTGATCCCGAGGCTTGCGGCGACGTCGCTCGTGTAAGCGAACGAATCGAGCACCTGCGAGCGGCTGCGTGTGAAGTTGAACGCGCTGCTATTGATCAGCCTGGTGGTCCAATTTTGCGTAAGGCTGAGTGAGACGTTCTGGCCACGCGTCGAGGTCGTTCCCGTCAGCGGCGCGAAGTTCGCGATGCTCGTGGTGTGGTTCTGGCTGATGTTGTAGACGGCGGCCACGTTGAACTTCGGGCTGATCGTATGAGTTACGCGCGTGTTGATGTTTATGAAATTGTTGGGCACAGTCGTTTCGAGAAGATAGTTGTTGGCGGTGCCAGGCAGGTTGGGCAGCGGAATGTATTGCAGCAGGCCCTGTGAAATTGGATTGATCATGCTGCCGATGTCGCAGGGCAGCGCGGTGCGCGGCCCGCTCATGTTCGAGTTGGGATCGTAGAGCGTGACACCCGTGCCGCAGAAATTGCCCTCCCGCTCGGCCTGCGTGGGGACCGTCGAGGAATCGTCCACAGGATTTTGATTGCGCCGAACGTCGAAGTTCAGAAATACAAAAGTCTTACCCTCGCCGTCGTAAACCTTCGGGATGCGCAGCGGCCCGCCGAGATTGCCGCCGAAGCGATCCTGAAAGAAAGTAGGCTGCTGCAGCGACTCACCCTTCAGCGAAAAGGGCCGCGCGTCGAATGTCGCGTCGCCAAACATGTTGTAGACACTGTAGTGGATCCGATTGGCGCGCTGCCGGACGGCCCGCTGCAACCCCCAGGGCACGCCTTGGGCCTGCGGTCCGCGCCGCCCGCCGCCCCCGCCCCGCCCACCGCCTCCTCCACCACCTCCGCGGCCACCCCCGCCGCCACCACGCCCGCCTCCGCCGCCTCCTCCGCCACCACCAAAGCCGCCACCGGGGCCACCTGCGCCGGGAAGGCCGGTCTGGCCGGGAATCTGACCATTCGCAGCATCGCCGTTCAGCTCTCCCTGGCCGCCAAAGTCCCCGCCGCCAAAACCCCCGAGCCCGCCGGTTGGCCCCTGGCCAACCGAGCCGCTCATGAACACCGCCGCATCGGTAGCCTGGGCCTGGATGTCCGCCAGCCCGCCGGAGCCTTCCGTTTCTCCCGTGCTTGTCCCATTGGCATCGGCGTTCGCTCCCTGTTCTGAAACGTCCAGAGGCGAAAAGCCGCCGCGGCCGCCCTGCCCATTTTGTGGGGTCGTACCCCCTCGCCCGCGACCCTGATTCGGCAGGCTGGAGCCGGAGTTGGCGCGAGAACTAGGTGAACCGGAAGGCGTGCCGGGGGCTGAATTCGCGGCGGCCTGATTCGGCGCCCCTGGATTGTTCCCACGATTCGAATTGCCCGGGTGAGGATTCTTGGCTGCATTGATGGCGCCGAGCGTTGCAACATGCAGCGTAAACTGGACGCGGCCGGCCTTCTCGGTGGTGAGCTCAACATCTTCGGCTTCTTTTTCGAAGCCGAGCTGGGTCACTTCGATCTGATATTTGCCCACCGGAATACTGCGGAGATCAAACCTTCCCTTTTCGTCGGTCCAGGTCGTCAGCAGGATGTGCGTGCCCGTATTCAGGACGCGCACGGTGGCCCCGGGAATGGGCGTTTTCTCGGAAGTAAGGGCGACGCCTTGCAACGTGACGCGCGATACCGCCTCCGGGTCAGGCTTCTGGGCCGCCAAGGGTGCACAGGCCAGCGCGAACAGCGCGAATACTCGTCCCCAACGTTTCAAAACGGCGGCCCTCTTGATTTCGAACGAAGGGCCCGGGCTGGTTCCGAGAGGAGACACACTGCTCCGGTTTCTACATGAAAATACGCGTTTAAGACACAGCAAGTTCGCCACGCATCTGGGCGACACGTGTTGGTTTCCCTTGATATTCCCCCGGCAACGCGAAAAGTTCCATTTCTTGCCGGCAGAACCGCCCGAGCTCTGTCTGGTATATAAACAGAATGCCATGAGAGAAAGCCGCCACAGCGCGACCGCGCAACGGGTAGCCGAACGGCGCGCCGCGCATCAGTTGTTTGACCAGCCGAGGGTGTTCGAAGACCCGCTGGCGCTTTCGATCATTGGCGCGGAGGCAACGGCGTCCTTGGTTTCAGAGCCTGCGAAAGCGCAGACGCACGTGTCTCGCGCCCTTCGCGCATTCATCGCGGTGCGGAGCTGTTACGCCGAAGACAATCTGGCGGAAGCCGTGCGCCGCGGCGTGACGCAATACGTAGTCCTCGGCGCGGGGCTCGACACCTTTGCGTATCGCAACCCCTTCGCCGAGCTCCGCGTTTTCGAAGTAAATCACCCCGCCACGCAATCTTGGAAGAGGTCGCGGCTCGAAGTGGCGGGCATTCCCATTCCTTAACATTTAACCTTCACGCCCGTGGATTTCGAACGGCAGACGTTCGAAGAGGGCCTTAAGCTGGCGGGTCTTGACTTCGAACGCCCGGCGTTTTTCTCCTGGCTTGGCGTGACGCCCTATTTGACTCGCGAGATCGTGCTGGCTACCTTCGAACGCATCACGGCGATGTCGCCGGAGAACGGCGTTGTGTTCGATTACGCCATCCCGCGCAGTTCGCTCGGTCCACTGGAGAAAATGGCATTCGACGCCATTGCAAGCCGCGTGGCGGCGGCCGGCGAGCCGTTCATCAGCTTCTTCGATACGGTCGAGCTCATCGAGGAGCTCCGGCGCCTAAATTTTCGTCATATCGAAGCGCTGGATTCGGAGAAAATCAACGCGCGCTATTTCAAAGATCGCGCCGATGGCCTGCGGATTGGCGGCGGTCTCGCTCACCTGATCTGCGCCCGCGGATGAGCCGGATCGCCATGGCAGGATAGTGACGGAGAACTCCTACTGGACGCGGGCATCAAAGACGCCGGTCTCTACTTGGCCGGCGCGCTTGACCTGCACAAAAATTCGGTATTCGCCGGGATGAGGAAAGCCGTAAGGAAAACTCACCTCGGACGGCAGAGGACCTGAGAGCATCGGCATCGCCATCTGCATACCCGGCATGCCCGAAGAGGCGCCCATCAGCCCGGTCTGCGCGAGTTCGAGCGCCGCCATGGAGACCGACCCGGCCGGGTGAATGTGGGCGAAGACGCTTAAGTCTGAGCTGACAAACTCCGCGTGGCCCGCCATGCCCATATAGGGCTCGACATCTCGTGCAGGTTTGCCGTCCTTATCCTGCACGCTGAATTTGAACTCCATCGCCGTGTTGGCTTTCAGCGGATCGCTCGGACGTTCCCAAATCATGCGGCCGCCATCGGCAAGCGCGGCGGTCGTCGAATCGGCCGAAGAAGAGAGCGGCGGGCCGGACCACGAAGAGTCGTCGCCCGCCAGCGGCTTGCCGTTGATCGCAGGCAGATCAATGCCTCCGACCAGCGTCCACGGGAAGCCATTTTTGTCCACGATATCGGCGAAGACCTGATAGTGCCCAGCCGGCATTGTGGGCAAATTGTCGGCAAAGGCGCCACCGCCCACAAGGTCCGGGTGGAGGTGCCACATGTGATCCATGCCGGGAGTGCTGATGAGGAAAAGATGCATCAAATGATTGTGGTCGGGAATGATCTGGTCCATGTTGACCTGCCGCGACCATTCGCGGTCCTGCCCCTTTGCGCGGATCAACAGGCGATTCCCGTTCTCGATAGTTGTTTCCGCTTCGGGTGGTTTGAAGAAATTGACGGCGCGCTGGTAGTTGCTGGCCTCGGCGCCCCACCACGATCGGCCGAGATAGAGGAGGCCCGCTACCAGGATGGCGGTAATGACCATCACCGCACGGGCGCGGCGGACCCTTGATGGCGGCGGAGTTTCACCGGGCGCGAGATTGCCTTCGCGCACCGCGGCGCCCGCGATAAAAATCAGTCCGATGGCGAGAAAGAGCATCAGGAAAAGCAGCACGCCCTTGAGCGGCTTCTGCATGGGCAGCGTGCGCTGCGCGAAAGAAGGCACGGGAACGGAAAGCTCGCCCTTGCCGCTGGCGCCGTCCGCAGTGATGCGCACCTGCAAGGCGCCGGACTCCATCAGCCATAGGCTGCCCGTGAAGAATTGCGGATCGTCTTTCGATTGCTGCGCCTGATCGGCCACCGGCGGCAGGTTTGAGCCCGGCCCGGTCAGCCGCATCGGAACGATCTGGATCGCCCGCACGCCGCTCGACTCACTGCGCACGTGAATCTCGGCCACACCCGGAATCACCTGGGGTACGCGCACGGTGACAAACAGGCGGTAGGGCCCGGCGTTGCCTTCGTAATAGACGTCTGAACTTCCGACGTGCGCGCACAATGGCGCCGCCAGCAAGAAAATGGATGCGATTGCAAACAGGCGCCTCATATTCATCGTCGCATCCGCCGCATCCAATCGCCCCACGCCAACCCCACCCGAGAGGTGATCACCGCGGCGAAAAGAGCCGCGGCCATCAACATCCAAAACTCGGTCCGCGTATTCTCGGCCGCAATAAATCGGTAGGGATCGTAGCTGAAATTTGCCGGATCGAAATACGAAAAATAAGCGGTGCCGAAAACCCAATTTCGCGCAGCGGGCGACATCAGAAAATTGGCAAAGGGCCATTGCACCAAGACGAAGCTCAGTAGAAACGCCACCCCTGCCAACAGCGCCTGCGGCCACCGCCGCCACTGCGCCGCTCTTTGCCATAGCAGGTCAAGCACTACAGCGGGCACGATCAGCAGCAGAGGGAACCGCAACGGCACGAAATGCGTGATGTGCTGATAGACGGGACCTAGCTTCGGCTCGGCTGGAAACAGCGGAAGAATCCATTCGAACGCCAGAAGGATTGCCGTGTAAATGGCCGCCACGATCGTGCAGCCCCAACGAAGCCCCGATCCCCAAGCCACGCCAACGAGCACGCCGGGGATGGCGATGCAGACGGCCAGATACGCTGTGGCGCTGTGCATGTACACGGGCCATGTGGGAGTTGTGATCAGCAGGCCGAATTGCGCCACTACCGTGGCGCCGACGAAGACGAAGAGCCACGCCAGCTTCCGGCGCACCTCGGGCAGCGCCCGATTCATCAGGCCTGCGATCAGCGCCAGCGTTCCGATCTTGATGGCGATCGAGCCGGCGGAAAGCAGCGTGTGCGGCGGGCTCACGATCTTCACGTCCAGGCCGTAGGCGTTGTGCCACCAATTGTCAAACGGCGCGGAGGTCAGCATCGCGATGCAACCCCACACCGCGATGAAAGCGCCCAGCGGTCCCCGAAAGCCCCAAATTTTCACGGAGCTCTCCTGGTGCAGGGATTCCCGTCCAAAGGTGGCTGAGAGGATCAAGTAAGCGCTGGCAAAGCCGACGAGCACACCGGTGAGGTAGATCGCCATGTGCGCGGGGGTCCAAAAAGCGTCCCGGCCGATGGACATGTGCCAGGAAATGTCCCACATGCCGCCGAGGGTGCCGGAAGCGATGCCGGCGACGATGCACCAGACATACCACGGGACAGATAAAGTGCTGGCGGATGCTTGCTCAGCGAGGCGGACTTGCGCCGAGGCTCCAATGGGAATGGTTTGTGCCATGATGGGCGGCTCCAGAATACGCTCTACAGGAGTTGGGAACCGGAAATCTCGCGTGAGTTTACACCAACCTGGAGTATTCGAACGCCAACAATCTCCGGCGGGCTTATAATCGGCGGCGCTTCATATCTACGTCTTACTGACGTCAGGGAGTGATGATGAAAAGGAATGTTCTCTTCTTCGGGGCAATTGCCGCGCTAATCGTAGCAATGCTTTCGAGCGTGGTGCTCGCGCAGCATGGAACCTATGAGGCGGCCTTGTGGTCCGGGATGCATTATCGCCAGATCGGTCCATTTCGCGGCGGACGCGTGACGGCTGTCACGGGCGTCCCGTCGCAGCCGTATACGTTCTATTTCGGCTCGACCGGGGGCGGCGTCTGGAAAACCACCGACGCCGGGCACAGTTGGGAAAATGTGTCCGATGCATTCTTCGCCGTTGGATCCATGGGAGCGATTGACGTTTCGCTTTCGGACCCAAACACCATTTACGCGGGCACCGGCTCCTCGAAGATTCGCAGCAATGTGTCCATCGGACGCGGCATCTACAAGTCTACCGATGCCGGCAAGACCTGGACGTTTGCCGGATTGCGCGATGTTGGCCAGATCTCCGCGGTGCGAATTCACCCCACGAATCCTGACGTCGTGTATGTTGCCGCGCTTGGAAATCCGTTTGTGCCGAGCAAAGAGCGCGGGATCTATCGGAGCAATGACGCCGGCAAGACTTGGAAGAACGTGCTGTTTGTTTCCGATAGTGTCGGCGCGGCGGCGCTGGCCATACAGCCGGGAAATCCAGATGTGCTTTACGCCTGCATGTGGCATGGGCAGCGCAAACCTTGGACCATCATCAGTGGGGGGCACGACGGCGGAATCTATAAGAGCACGGACGGCGGCGATAACTGGACGAAGCTCGCGGGCGGCCTGCCCAACGAGCTCTTCGGGCGAAGCAATGTTGGCATCTCGGCGGCGAATCCGAACCGCGTCTACGCGCTCATCGAAGCCAAGCCGGGTTCGGGCTTGTACCGGTCGGAGGACTCCGGCGCGACATGGACGCTGATCAATGGTTCGGGATCATTGATCACGCGGCCGTTTTACTACACCACTCTCGGCGTGGATCCTAATAATCCGGACGTGGTGTGGGTCGGCGACGAAGGCTGGGTCAAGAGCGAGGACGGCGGCAAAACATTCAAGCGAATGCCCGTTCCGCACGGCGATAACCATGATGTGTGGATCAATCCCAAGAATTCGCAATACATGATTCAAGGCAACGATGGCGGCGCGAACGTTTCGCTCGATGGCGGGCGGACGTGGAGCACGCAGCTTAATCAGCCCACCGCGGAGATTTATCAGGTCGCGTTGGACGACCAGTATCCTTACCGCATCTACGGCGCCCAACAGGATAACGATACGGTGATCGTGCCAAGTCTTCCGCTGGGAGACGGACAGGATTTTCGAGCGGGCCCCGGCTGCGAGACTGGCCCAGTCATACCGAGCCAATCAAACCCCGAGATTGTGTACGGAGGCTGCAAAGGGCAGTTCAGCCGGCTGAATCTGAATACAACCGACGAGGAACGCTATTGGATCGGCGCGGAATCGCTCTACGGAAATGGGGGCAGCGACCTGATCCTGCGCTTCCAGCGCGTTTCGCCGATGGAGGTCTCGCCGAACGATCCGCGGGTGGTGTACTACGGATCGCAGTATCTGCATCGTTCGATGGATGGCGGCGTCACCTGGGAAAAGATCAGCCCCGATCTCACCGCGCATCCGGAAGGCACGCAAGGTGCGAGCGGCGAACCGATCACACGCGACGCCACGGGCGAGGAGACCTACAGCACGCTCTATGCGATTCGGGAATCGCCCGCGCTGAAGGGCCTGATTTGGACCGGATCGAACGACGGCTTGGTGTATGTGACGCGCGACAACGGAAAGACGTGGGCAAACGTCACGCCCAGCGGGTTGGCTCCCGGGGGACGCGTGCAGAATATCGAGCCAAGCCCGCACCGCCCGGCCACCGCCTATGTTGCGATCTATCGCTATCTGCTGGGCGATTTCGCGCCCTATATCTACAGGACCGACGACTACGGCAAGACTTGGACCCGCCTGACGGACGGCACGAACGGAATCGCCGCCGATGAACCCACGCGCGTGGTGCGCGAGGACCCGGACCGCGCCGGGCTGCTGTACGCCGGAACCGAGTTTGGAATCTACGTCTCCTTCGACAACGGAGCGCGCTGGCAGCCGTTTCAGATGAATCTTCCACACACTCCGGTGACGGACATCAAGATCGCGCATGGCGATCTCGTGCTCTCCACGCAAGGCCGGTCATTTTGGATCCTCGACGACCTAACGCCGCTGCACCAGTTGAGCGACAAAGTCTCCGGCGCACAGGCATTCTTGTTCGCGCCGCGTGCCGCAGTGCGCACGCCGCCTCGCGGTGGCTTCGGCCGGGCTGGAGCTGGCCCTCAGTACCCGGCCTCCGGGGCGATGATTGACTACTCTCTCGCCAGCGCGCCATCCACCGACATCACGCTCGAAATTCTGGATGGATCAGGGACGGTGATTCGAAAGTTCTCGAGCACCGCGCCGCCACCCGCGCCGCGACCTGACCCGCAAGCCGCTAGCGAAGAGGAGGAAGATTTCGTTCCGCGCGGCGGGCCAACGCGCCTGGACAAGAGCGCAGGCATGCATCGCTTCACTTGGGATCTTCGCTATGTGGGGCCTTGGGTGAGCGAAGCGCGGCCTGAAGGGCCGAATGGTCCAATGGCAGTGCCCGGCAAATACGCCGCGCGGCTCACCGTTGGATCGTTGATCTCCACCCAGCCGTTTAATGTGATCGAAGACCCTCGCGTTACGAAGGACGGCGTGACCACAGCCGACTTCCGCGAGCAGTTCGAACACAACGTGCGCGTGCGTGATCTGGTGAGCGATGTGAACAAAGCGGTGGCGCGAATTCGAGCCGCGCAGACCGACCTGCGCGCGAAGAGCGGAAACGCGTCCGAGACGCTAACAAAGCTGGACGAGCTGGCGTCGCACATGATCACTCCGGCGATTCGCTACAGCAAACCCGAGCTGCAGACGCACATCACGTATCTCTACAGCGTGACAAACAGCACGGACCAAAGGATCGGCCGCGACACGATCGAACGCTATGCTGTGCTTCGCAAGGAACTGGACGAGCGTGTCGCGCAATTGAACGCGATCCTGGGACCGGGAAAATAAAAAGCACACGCGCCGGATCGCGGCGCGTGTGCCATGTCTCTGAGTCGGAGGATTTTCCGTCTAGCGCTGGATTTCCGCGATCAACTCACGCGTTGAATGCGGCGCATCGCCGATGCGTATTCGCCGTATTCCTGCACTCGTTCCGATTCGCATGCATCGTCTGCAATGTTGTTGATGCTGTTTGTCTTGCGGCGCGCGAGAGCCTCCAGCAGCCGCGTCGCGCGGCTCGGGGTGTTGGTGCCAAACAGCAGGACCGGTGCAAGTTGCACCGTAAGAGGTTGAGAAGATTTACTGGACGTCGCGAGAACCATCGGGGCTGTGCTCGCCTGCATATAATTGCGTTCCATCGTATCCACGGCCTCGGAATCGCAGCACTCGCAACGGCCGTGCCTGTTCAAATCAACCGGCGCGCGACAGTCAATGCACCAAAAACGTTCCATAAGACCTTCCTCCCCAAGGGGCCGAGTACGTTTCTTTCGTTCCCCCCCGACACAGCGAGTTTGGTGGAAATGACCGGCGGGCGTTATGGGCGAATAGCCATATTTTGACGGGTACATGGGTACTAGGAGGAAAAGTGTATTGACCTGAAGAATCAGTGGGTTAGGTGGTGAGGCCATCTTTGGGAGGCCTCTTCAATGATGGTTAAACTTGCGGGGATTTCGTGGTTGCGGGTACGGCCGGCGCCTCGCAACTCATTCCTCATGCCTGCGCGGCCCGGTTTAGAGGCGTCGAGGTCGTGACGTTGGTGGAACCTCTACAGTTAGGTTCCGGCCTGCCATACAGCTTTCCACGTATAGCAGATTCGGGTGGTGTGTATTGGCTTGGCGTCATATTGGTGTCGATTTTTAAATAGGCCACTTTTCCCCTCAGAGATGCTTCAAGTTTTCGGGCCGGTCCTCCCAGGGCCGACCTTCCTGTTTCCGTGACCACAACTCCTTCGCTTGTGCAACGCCGGATGTAGCCTTGCATTGGCCAGGTGCGCTGATTACCCGCTCGACACGCGCACTTTCCAAACGAACCTGAAAGGGATATTGTTGTGGCAATGCTAGAAGTGGCGGGCGGTTCGTATGAGACAGATCTTGTTTTTGGCTCCGGACCGCCCGTACCAAAACAAAGTCCTGGCCCCACCTGAAGGTTGCACCTACAAATACAGAGATTAACAAGTCGTGCTGCGTGAACCCAGAACGCGGGTTATGCAACTACGCATTCAGACGGGCCGGATTCGAACTCCCAGAACCCTCTTAGACTTTCCGGCTACATCAGAAATGGATGGCGGCGCTCAAGCGCCGTTTAGAGGCTGGTCCGTAATTGCTCCGACGCTGCTGCTCGACACCAGGCGCACGTACTTGGCGAGCACGCCAGAGCGGTAGCGCGGTTCAGGAGGTTTCCACGTAGCGCGTCGGCGGCTGAGTTCGCCGGCGGGAACATTCAATTGCAGCAATCTCGACCCCGCATCAATCGTGATCGAATCGCCTTCGTGCACCAGCGCCAACGCGCCACCTACCGCTGCCTCCGGGGCTACGTGTCCTACGACCAAGCCGTACGTGCCGCCGGAAAACCGGCCGTCGGTGATGAGCCCGACGGAGTCTCCCAGGCCCGCGCCGATTAACGCCGAAGTCGGCGCGAGCATTTCGCGCATTCCCGGGCCGCCCTTCGGTCCCTCATAACGAATCACGATCACATCGCCGGGCTTGATGGTGTTCGAAAGAATGGCCGCGAGGCACTGCTCTTCGGAATCGAAGACCCGCGCAGACCCCGTCATTTTCGAATTCTTGATGCCGGAAATTTTCGCCACCGCGCCTTCGGCCGCGAGATTGCCCTTGAGAATGGACAGGTGTCCTTGGGGATAGACAGGATTGCTCCAAGGACGAATGACGTCCTGATCGCGGCGCGGTTCCGCGGGAACTGATGAGAGGACTTCCGCGATGGTCTTGCCTTGAATCGTGAGCGCGTCACCGTGCAGCACACCATTTGTCAGCAAGATTTTCATTACTTGCGGAATGCCGCCGGCTGCGTGGAGGTCGGTGATGACATACTTGCCGGAAGGCTTCAGGTCGCAAAGGACCGGTACGCGGGCGCGGACGGTTTCGAAATCGTCTATCGTGAGCGGCACCCGCGCGGCTTGCGCGATCGCGAGCAAGTGGAGCACGGCATTTGTCGAGCCGCCGGTAGCCATCACAACCGCGATCGCGTTTTCGAATGCTTTGCGCGTGAGGATCTGGCTGGGCAGGATGCTATTTCGAATTGCGGCAGCCAGCACACGCGCCGATTCTGCAGCGCTTTCCAGCTTTTCGTGCTCGGCCGCGGTCATGGTCGAAGAGTAGGGCAGGCTCATGCCCATGGCTTCGATCACCGAGGACATGGTGTTGGCGGTGAACATTCCGCCACAAGAACCCGCCCCCGGACACGAATGGCGCTCGATCTCGAGCAGTTCGCGATCGTCCATGTTTCCAGCGCTGTGCTTTCCGACAGCCTCAAATGCGCTGACGATCGTAAGGTCACGGCCTGCGTAATGGCCCGGCTTGGTCGTGCCGCCGTAGACAAAAATTGCCGGAATATTCAGCCGCGCGATGGCGATCATCCCGCCAGGCATGTTCTTGTCGCAGCCGCCGATGACGAAGACGCCGTCCATGCGCTGGGCATTACAGACCGTTTCGATCGAATCGGCGATGACCTCGCGGGAGACAAGAGAAAACTTCATGCCCTCCGTTCCCATGGAGATTCCGTCGCTGACGGTAATGGTCCCAAAAACCTGCGGCATTGTCTGGCATTCGCGGAGAACCTCGCCGGCGCGTATCGCCAGTTCATTGAGGCCCGCATTGCACGGCGTTACGGTGCTGTAGCCGTTGGCGATCCCGATGATGGGCTTTTCGAAATCGGAGTCGCCAAAGCCGACGGCGCGCAACATGGCGCGATTCGGCGTGCGCTCGACGCCGTGGGTGATTGTTTTGCTTCTGTCGTTTCCGCTCATTGGGTTTTTAATTGGGGCATTGTGACGGGCTGCAGCCAGCGACTATATTTCGTTTCGCGGCCGGAAGTCACGCCTGCAAACACTTCCTGAATTTTCTTTGTGACTGGTCCTGGGACGGCGTCGCCGATTTGTTTGCCGTCCACTTCGCGGATCGCCGCAACTTCCACAGCGGTTCCGGTGAAGAAGGCTTCGTCGGCGGAGAGCAGTTCGTCCAATGCGAGCGACCGGGTTTCGAGCGTGTAACCGAGGTCCCTCGCGATTTGGATCACGGCGTCTCGTGTGATGCCGAGCAGGATGGAATCCTGACCTTCGTTCGTGAAGATGCGGCCGTTGCGGACGATAAAGATGTTTTCGCCGGCGCCTTCCGCGATGTTGCCTTCCATGTTCAGGAGCAAAGCTTCGTCAAAACCGCGGCGGGCGGCATCCTGGCCCGCAAGGACCGAATTGATGTACTGGCCGCAGGCCTTCGCCGTCGTCGGCATCATCTGGGGATGGAATTTCTTCCAAGGCGAAACGCAAATCCGCACACCGGGAGGCCCGCCTTCGGCCCCGAGATAGCGTCCCCACGGCCACGTGAGGATGGCTACTTCCACCGGGCAATTGTCTGGATTGACGCGCAGCCCCCGGCTACCGCGAATGCACAGCGGGCGGACGTAGCAACTGCGGAATTCGTTGCGGCTGATCAGCTCGCAGATGGCCTGCTCGAGCTGTTCCACGGTGTAGGGAATATCCATGTCGTAGAACTTCGCTGAAGCGAAAAGCCGCTGCATGTGTTCGCGGAACCGGAAGACGCACGGGCCGCCTTCGGTATCGTAGCAACGGATGCCTTCAAACACGCCGCTTCCGTAGTGCAGGGCGTGCACGGAAACATGCACAGAGGCGTCTTTCCAAGGAACGATCGAGCCATTCATCCACACCCAGCGAACCTGGTCAAAACCCATTGGTAACCCCGCAACTAGATAGTCTCCAAAGGCCTACTTGCTGCTGGCGACAGCAACCGGCTCCTTTACCGGAGCTTCCTCGGGCGCAGCGGTCGGCGCGGTGACGGGATTGAGGAAGGGCATCTTGGCACGCAGGCGCTCGCCAATCTGTTCGAGGAGCTGCTCGTGCTCCTTCTTGCGCATTTCGTTGAATTTCGGGCGGCCGGTTTCATTCTCGGCGATCCATCCCTTCGCGAATTCGCCATTTTGGATCTTTTCGAGCATCTTGCGCATGGTCTGGCGCGTTGCGTCGGTGACGATCTGCGGGCCGCCCGTGTAGTCGCCATACTCCGCCGTGTCGCTCACAGAATACCGCATGTACCGCAGGCCTCCGCGATACATCAGATCCACGATGAGCTTCAATTCGTGCAGGCACTCGAAATAGGCGATCTCGGGCTGATAGCCGGCGTTGACGAGCGTTTCGAAACCCGCTTTCACCAGCGCGCTAACGCCGCCGCAGAGCACCGCTTGCTCGCCAAAGAGATCGGTTTCCGTCTCCTCGGTGAACGTGGTCTCGATCACCCCTGCGCGGGTGGCGCCCAATGCTTTGGCATAAGACAGCGCGAGTTTCTTGGCCGAGCCGGTTGCGTCTTGATGGATGGCGAGCAGCGCCGGGGTGCCTCCGCCTTCGACGAAAACTTCACGAACGCGATGGCCGGGAGCTTTGGGCGCAACCATGCTGACGTCAATGTTCGCCGGGAGATCAATTGTCTTATAGCGCACGTTGAAGCCGTGCGCGAACATCAGCGTCTTGCCGGCCGACAGATGCGGAGCGATGTCACGCTTGTAAATCGCAGGCTGCGAAGTATCCGGCGTGAGGACCATGATCACGTCCGCCCAAGCAGAGGCATCCGCCACGGATTTGAGCGGCAAGCCGCCCTCGGTGACTTTGGCGCGCGAGCGGCTATTCTGGTGCAAGCCGACGCAAACGTTACATCCGCTGTCGCGCAGATTCAGCGCGTGCGCGTGCCCCTGGGAACCATAACCTATGATGGCGATCTTCTTGGACTGGATGAGCGCGAGATCGGCTGCATTGTCCTGATAAATTGTGGCCATTTCGTTTTCTCCTCGATTTCTTGCGGATTCAAATCCAGTCAAACGGAATGCGAAGTCTCGGGTTCGAGCGCTAGTTCGCTTGCGCCGTTTGCACCAGACGCGGTGCGTTGCACGCCGCGCGACATCACGACCTGACCCGTCCTGACCATTTCCGGAATTCCAAAGGGAAGCAGTACATCCATCAGCGCCTGAATCTTCGATTCCGAGCCGGTGATTTCGACGATCACCGATTGCGGCGCCAGATCAATCACGCGGGCGCGGAAGACGCGCACCAGCTCCATCAGGCGGGGCCGCGAATCCTCGTGCGCTTCCACTTTGATCAGCGCCAGGCAACGTGAAATCGTGGAGCTGAAGGTGACGTCCTGCACAGAAAGCACGTTGACGAGCTTGTAGAGATTCGCCTCCACGCGTTGGGCTGCGCCTTCGGTGATCCCCGTGACGATCGTCATTCGCGAGATCCCGGGGCGCTCCGTGTGCCCAACCGTGAGCGATTCGATGTTGTAGCCGCGCCGCCGAAATAGCGAGGCGACCCGATTCAGGACGCCAGGCTCGTTTTCCACGTAGAGCACAAAGACGTGTTGCTTTAGGCGGTCACGCATCGGAGGCGCTCTCCACCAGTGGGGTTGGCCGGCGAATCATGGCGTGCAAATCGGCTCCTGCGGGAACCATAGGGAACACACTGTCTTCCTGCTCGACCTGGAAATTGATCAGCGCGGGTCCTTCATATTCGCGCACGGCGCAGAGGGCGGGCTGCACCTGCGAACGTGCGGTGACGTTGTAGCCAGGGATGCCAAAGGCCCCGGCGAGCTTCACGAAATCAGGACTCAGTAGAGGCGTCGAGGAATAGCGGCCGTCATAAAAGAACTCCTGCCACTGGCGCACCATGCCGAGATAGCCGTTGTTGATGATGGCGATCTTGATGGCGAGCTTTTCCTGAACGACGGTGGCCAGCTCCGCCATGGTCATCTGGAAGCCTCCATCACCCACAACGACCCAAACCTCGGAATCAGGCCTGGCGCACTTTGCGCCGATGGCCGCGGGCAGCGCAAAGCCCATGGTGCCCAGGCCTCCGGAAGTGATCAGCGTGCGCGGCTTGTCATGGTGGTAGTACTGCGCTTCCCACATCTGGTGCTGGCCAACGTCGGTCACTACGACCGCGTCTCCGTGCGTCTCACGCCAGAGATCGTGGATCACATGCGCGGCGTACAGATGGCCGTTGTCGGGCAGGTTCTGGATATCCCGCACCGCGGCGGCCGATTTGGAATCGTCAATTTGCGCGATCCAGTCCGTATGGTCAGCCTGTTTCAGGCGCGGAAGCAATTGCTGCACCACCTGGCGCAGATCGCCGATCAGCGGCACGTCGGCGCGAACGTTCTTGTTGATCTCAGCAGGATCAATTTCGACGTGGATCTTTTTTGCGTTGGGCGCGTACGTTTTCAGGTTGCCGGTGACGCGGTCATCGAATCGCATACCTAAAGCAATCAGGAGATCGGATTCCTGGATGGCCTTATTGACCCAGGGTTCGCCGTGCATGCCCATCATTCCCAGGCACAACGGGTGCGACGCAGGGAAGGCCCCGATGCCCAGAAGAGTCAGCGCGACAGGAATGCGCGCAGCTTCGGCAAATGCGAGGACTTCGCGTTCGGCGCCGGAAACGATGATGCCGTGTCCCGCCAGGATCACGGGCCGATGCGCGCCGTGGATCAAATCGAGGGCCTCCGCGAGCTTCGCTACATCAACAAAAGAGGTACGTTCAACGCGGCGTGCGCGGGGTTTGGCCGCGTCCCAATCAAAATCGCAGGAGCTATTCTGCGCGTCCTTGGTGACGTCTATCAGCACCGGGCCTGGGCGGCCGGAGCTTGCGATCTGAAAGGCTTCGCGGATGGCCGGGCCGATATCTTCGGCGCGTGTCACAAGGTAATTGTGCTTGGTGATGGGCAGAGTGATGCCGGTGATATCGGTTTCCTGGAAAGCGTCCGTGCCGAGGACCTTGCTGCCGACTTGGCCGGTGATGCAGACGATCGGAGAGGAGTCCATCATGGCGGTGGCGATGCCGGTGACCATGTTCGTCGCGCCGGGGCCCGACGTAGCCATGGCGACGCCCACACCGCCGGTGGCCCGGGCGTAACCGTCCGCCATGTGCGTGGCGCCCTGTTCGTGGCGGACGAGGACGTGATGGATGCTTGAGCGCGTCAAGGCGTCATAGGTGGGCAGGATGGCGCCGCCAGGGTAGCCAAAGACGCACTTCACCCCCAGGCGTTGCAAACAATCCCAGATGATTTCCGCACCCGTCCGCTTCACACCGTGCTCCCGTTCAGCTAATGCGCTGCCGCGCTTCGAAAGGGGCCACATATGGCGGCTTTTCGCAGCAAGATCTCGATCAGTTAGCCTGGCTTTCATAGGCTAGTCAAATTGATAATCGGGTGATGTCGCATAGATTATACTTATACACCACTCTCCGGGCGCGCCTCCGCGGCCACCCTGGCACGGCCGAGCATTTCACCGCGTTCCTGCCGCAGTGTGTGCAGGGCTTCATTCCGCAGGCCGATGATCCGCGAGGCATAGGTGTAGAGTGCCTCACCGGCCTGCGTCAGGTGGCAACCGTGCTGCCGCGAACGCTCGAGCAGTGTGGTGCCAATCTCGTGCTCGAGCTTGTTGAGGGCGAGGCTGACCGCGGGTTGTGTCCGGTAGACCCGGTCTGCCGCCTTTCGAACACTGTGCTCCTCGGCTACGGCGACGAACATCTCAAGCTGCATGAGCTCCATATCCGACCTCCTGGTTCTGCCTTTTCAGTGCACCAAAACCAAAAGGCCGTTACCCTTTTCGGATAACGGCCTTTGGCGCTTCGAAACTTTTTCTTGGCCTGGCCGCTATCCGCTCCTGCTAAGGACAGTAATTCGAATAATGTTGCTAATGACCACGGATACTAGGCTCAGGCGGGATATGGCGACACGGGCAGGTACCTCGGCGAATGACTGCTCGCGAGCGTGAAAGAGGGGGTTGTGCCCGTTCAGCATATAAGCAGATTTAATCGCATTGTAGGGGGTGCGGTCAAATAAGTAATGCTTATGGTGCAGTGGCGCCCGGGCGATGTTTCGTTGGGTTCGCAAGTTTGCGATTGTGCCGGCTCAGCGAGATTTTCGAAAGAGCTGCTCGACAGTTCCCATCGAAAGAAAGAGCCGGCGTTCGATGTTGGGCAAATCAATGAAGCCATATTTCCGATAGAATCCCAACGCCCGGTCATCCTTCGCGTCTACGACCACGCCGGCTGAGGCAATCTGCTTGCTGAGGGTATGGCTACGGTGCAGGGCGTCCATCAGCAGCAGTGCGCCGAGGCCGATCCCGTGAAAGGCAGTGCTCACTGCAAGGCGTCCGAGCAACGTCGCCGAGACCAGTGGATATCTTGACAGTTTCTTTGCGATCTCGCCGGGAATCGCAGTGAGTTTTGCCGTGTACTGCGAGAGAGTGTAGTAGCCGGCGATTGTCTTGCCGTCGGGTGTTGCGATAAACGGAACTGCCGCACGCTTTCGGGCGTCCTGGCCTGCTTGTTTGCGCAGGTAGAAATCCAGCGCTTCGATCCCGCAGGAAAACGCTTCTCGGTTGTGCGTTTCTGCGAGTGGCTCGATTGAGAATCGAGACAGCTCGTGTTCTCGGGTCAATTAAAGCCCCAGATGCTTCTTATAGCGTTGCGCCGCAGCGCGAGCAGCCTTGTTGGGTGCGAGAGGGCTCAGAATTGCGTTTACGAAGACTTCACTCGCTTCGGCCCGCAGAGTCAACACCTCGAAATCTCTGATCGTACGGGCAGCAGCCTCTTGTGCGCTGGCAACAACGAATTCGGTGACCGACGTGCCGCGTAAGGCTGCCGCGCGCTCAATCAGGTGCTTCTGGCCTGGCGTGATTCGCGCTTCCAAACGGCGGGCCTTTCTTGACCGCTTGCGGACCTGCGTTCTTGACATACGGCCTCCTATGGCATTGATTGTACGCCTATGCGCCGTACAAATAAACAGTGTACGGCTTAAATACCTACAGTGATCGATTGCGTCACATCCTTTCTCAGTTCGCGCCTCGTTCCAGCTTTGCTCAGCTTTTCTTGACGAATGTCATCCGGGCCGGATAGGGTCTTAACGCACCCAGATCGTCTGACGCTTGCATTCCGATGGCTTTGCTGGTCAGGAGGTATAGATTGCGCGCTAATCGATTTGCTGGTTCCTCAGGTGGGGCAGTTTCCAAAATAGTGCGTCCGGGAATTTCTGTGTTTCGCGCCGCTGCCGGATGGGCCGTCGGTGGGATCTCGCTGCTGTGCTGCGCTGCCGGTTTGGCGCAGCAGACTCGGCGTCCAATCAATCTCGACGATCTGGCGCGCATCCGTGAGGTGCGCGAGCCGCAATGCTCGCCCGAGGCGAAATGGGTGGCATATGTGGTCGGCACCACTGACACGAAGGACGACAAGCACAATTCGCACGTCTGGATGGTGAGCTCTGACGGCACGCATGATATCCAGCTCACTTTCAGCCAGGATTCGGAGAGCGCGCCGCGCTGGTCGCCGGATGGAAAATATCTGACATTTTTATCGTCTCGGCCGGGCAAGGCAAAAGGCAATCAGGTGTGGATTCTGGATCGGATGGGAGGCGAGGCGACGCAGCTTACCGATCTCAAAGGCCGTTTACAGAGCTACGAATGGTCGCCGGATTCGAAACGCCTGGCGCTCGTTGTGGGCGATCCCGATCCGGATGCCGAAGCGGCTGAGGCCGCGCCGAAGGCTGCCACGCCACCTGCGGCGAAACCCATCGTGATTGACCGCTATAAATACAAACAGGATGGAGCAGGGTATCTGCTAAGCGACCGTCACACCTACATCTATCTTTTCGATATCGCGACGAAGAAATCGGAGCGGTTCACCAAAGCCAAGCAGGACGAGGCATCGCCAGTGTGGTCACCAGACGGATCGCGGATCGCGTTCACCAGCAACCACGTGTCCGATCCAGATCGCGAGCCTTCGCCGCAAATCTTCGTAGCGGATGCGCAGCCGGGCGCGGCGGAAAAGCAGATCACGGATTTCAAGACGCATGGCGTGCAAGGACGGCCGGACTGGAGTCCCGATGGCAAATGGATCGCATTTCTGCTGGCCGACGAAAAAAAGTGGGGCGCCTACAACATGGACCGGCTGGCGATCGTCGCTACCGATGAATCTGCCGCGCCCACGGTTCTGACCGACAATCTCGACCGTGCGGTCTCCGCGCCCTACTTCACGGCGGACGGCAAAGGAATCGTGGTGCAGGTAACCGATGATCGGTCGGAATACCCAACCCTGGTGAATGTCGCCGACCACAGCAGCCAGAAAATGCTCCAGCCTCCTATTGCGATCAGCAACATCACGCATACGAACGGATGCGTGGCGATGCTATCGAGTCGTGATGACAAGCCTGCGGAGGTCTATGCGTTCGAAAACGGACGGCTTCGCCAACTGAGCCATCAAAACGATGCGTGGCTTTCCGAGCTACAGCTTGCCAAAACCGAGGACGTCAGCTTCCCGAGCACCGGCGGCACAGAGGTCCACGCGCTGCTCACAACGCCTGTTGGCTACGCGGAAGGCACAAAGGTGCCGCTGCTGCTGCGAATTCATGGAGGGCCTGACAGCCAAGAGACGCATAGCTTCAACATGGAGCGCCAGATTTTTGCGGCCAATGGATACGCGGTGCTCAACGTGAATTATCGCGGCAGTTCCGGGCGCGGCCAGGCCTTTCAGCGCATCATTGCCGGCGATTGGGGACATTACGAGGTGGAGGACTTGAAGGCCGGCATAGATTTCGCAATCAAGATGGGCGTGGCCGATCCGGATCGCCTGGGTGTTGGCGGCTGGAGCTACGGCGGCATCCTGACGGACTACATGATTGCGAGCGACCCACGTCTGAAAGCGGCGACGAGCGGTGCGGGGACGGCATTCACCGTGTCTTTTTACGGCACCGATCAATACATCACGCAGTATGACAATGAATTTGGCCCGCCGTGGAATCCGAAGGCGTGGGAGATGTACATGAAGGTTTCCTATCCCTTTCTTCACGCTGACCGGATTAAGACGCCGACGCTCTTTCTCGGCGGCGAGCGAGACTTTAATGTGCCGGTGCAAGGCGGCCAGCAAATGTACGAAGCGCTCAAGAGCCTGGGCATAGACACACAACTGATCATCTATCCGAACGAAAACCACGGTATTCAGCGGCCGAGCTACCAGCGCGACCGCTACGAACGCTATCTGGCGTGGTATGACAAGTACCTGAAAAAGGCCGGCAGTGCTACGCGCACTGCTGCGGCTGAGACCCACTGACCAACGCGATGCGCGCACAAGGCTGAAGATCGTAAGGGAACGATGAGAACCGTACTTCCAGCACAACTAATCACCGAACTCGCGTCCAGATTCGAAGGTCAGAACCAGGGCCTGCCGGAACCTCGCGCGGGCGCCGCGTGGACGCAGCCGGTGCACGTGGTCTACGGAGGGGCGCATTTATTCCACTCCGACACCGCACAGCGGCTGGGCGCGATCGCGCTGCGAACCTTGCAGGAATATGCTCCCAGCGCGAAATTCTTCGCGGGCGTCGTTGGTATTGGCGATTCTTTCGCTCAGACGGTTTACACGCGCTTGATCGAAAAGCTCGGGCGTGAACCCGTCGAGGATTTTCGGCTCGATTTCGAAGACGGCTATGGCAACCGTCCCGATGCTGAAGAGGACGGCCACGCAGAGTCTTCAGCAATCGAGGTTGCGCGCGGTATGGCAGCCGGTCAATTGCCGCCCCATATCGGCATTCGAATCAAGCCGCTCAACGCGGACCTGCATAAGCGCAGCGTTCGCACGCTGGACATTTTCGTAAGCACGCTGGCAGAAAAGACTTCCAGCAGGTTGCCCGCGGGATTTGTAGTGACGTTGCCGAAGGTCGCGTCTGCGGGCCAAGTGGAAGCCCTGGTCACGATCTTCGAAAGATTGGAAACGGTGTTGGGTTTCGGTCCGGAAACGCTGCGCATGGAATTGATGATCGAGACTCCGCAAGCCATCTTGAACGAGCGCGGCCAATGCGCGCTGCCGCAACTCGTCGAAGCTGCACGTGGCCGGTGCCGAGGAGTGCACTTCGGGCCCTATGACTACACGGCGTCGCTCGGAATCACCGCCGCTTACCAGCACTTGGAGCATCCGGCATGCGATTTTGCCCGTGAGGTGATCCAGGTGGCCCTGGCCGGAACCGGGGTTTGGCTTTCTGACGGCCCGACCAACATTCTTCCCGTGGCGCTCCATCGCACCGCAAAGGGCGGGCCCGCGCTCTCTGCGGCGCAGGTGGACGAAAATCGCTCGAGCATTCATCGCTCGTGGAAGCTGCACTTCGACGACGTCCAGCACTCGCTGGCCAGCGGCTTCTACCAGGGATGGGATTTGCACCCGGCGCAACTCATCACGCGATACGGCGCGCTCTACGACTTCTTCTTGTCTGGTCTGGAAGCGGCGTCCGAGCGGCTGCACAACTTTATTCAGAAAGCGGCGCAGGCGACCCTGGTGGGCGAGGTCTTTGACGACGCGGCGACAGGCCAGGGCCTGCTGAACTACTTCCTGCGAGCGATTCGCGCCGGGGCCGTCACGGAGCAGGAAACGCAGCAGCGCACAGGCTTGACGCTCCAAGAGCTTCGCGGCGGTTCTTTTTTGAAGATTGCCGAAAATCGCCGCGCGTAGGTATTTGCTCCGTTGATCCGGCTTATTCGAATTCCTGATTGCGCCGCCCCGTGATTAAGTTGCCTGAATTTTGTAAAGTCCGTATCATTGCGGCTTAGTCTTGCCCCACTCCACTCGAGGGTAACCATCGTGAGCGAACTGCGTGACTTCTTGGCGTTGCCTTACGAAGAGCTGGAAGAACTGAACCTGCGGGCCAAGGAAGAACGCCGGAGCCGCGTTCGTCCGGATCAGATTCAGGAACAGCGCCTCAAGTACTTGAGCGACGAGAAGCGCATCAAGGCCGTCACAGTTCTGTTTAGCGATCTCGAAGGCCGCTTGCACATGCTCGACTACGACAAGAAATTTCTCACGAAGAACTGGGACAACCTTACCTTCGATGGTTCCTCGATCCGGGGCTTTACCGCGCAGCGCGAGAGCGACCTGCGCCTCTCCATGGATTGGGGCGCCTTTTATTGGGGACCTGCGGATGTTTTTGGCGCGGGAAAGGTGCTGGTTTTTGGCGAGGTGATTGATAAGGGCGGCTCGCGCTATAGCGCGGATATTCGCGGGGTGCTGAAGACCTTTGCCGACGAGCAGTATGCGGAGAAGAGCTACACGCTCAATGCCGCCAATGAAATCGAAGGGTTCCTCTTCAACGGGGCCGATGCGGAAGCGGGATACTACACGAGCGGCAAATTCGAATACGTTAATACGGGGGGCTATTACCACTCGTTGCCCGGCGATCCGTTGCGCACGTTCATTGATACGACTGCCGAAGTGCAGCGTTCGATGGGTTTTCAGAACGAAAAGGACCATCCGGAAGTTGCGCCGTCGCAGTTCGAGATCAACTATGGCTACGGTGAGGTGGTCGCGGCTGCCGATCAGATTCAGCTCTACAAGCTGATTTGCCGCCAGGTAGCGACGAAAATGGGCATGACGGCCAGCTTTTTGCCCAAGCCGGTGGTCGGAGTCAACGGCAACGGCATGCACACCAACGTGTCGGTCAGCAAAGACGGCAAGAACCAATTCTGGGATCCAAAGGGCGAAGAGAAGCTCAGTAAGTTTGCCTGGTCGTTTGTGGATCGCATCCTGACGCATGCGAACGACATCTGCTTGTTGCTGAACGCCAGCGTGAATGCTTACCGGCGGCTGGACCCGCACTTCGAAGCGCCGAACCAGATCAAGGCGTCACCGATTGACCGCGGCTCGATGGTTCGAATTCCGATTGGCAACGAAAAGAGCTCGCGCGTGGAAGTGCGCTCGGTGAGCCCGGACGCAAATCCTTATCTAGTGATGTATTCGATCTTCAAGACGGGCCTCGAAGGCTCGACGGCCAAAATCAAGAACTTGCGGCAGGCCGAGCGCTATCTGCCGGACAATATCTACACCGCACTCGAAGGCTTCCGCGAAGCTGAATGGACCACCAAGCTCCTCGGAGGGGATGTAAAGGGTCGCTACGCCGATTTGAAGCAGGCTTCCGCGGATCGCTGTCCACGCATGTTGGGAACGTTTGTGAAGGCTCCCGAGGTCCAATACCACCACGAAGTGTACAACCAGTTCCTCTGGAATCTTTTTTAGGATTCGCCGCCTGCGGGCGAGCCGCGTGCATTTTCCTGAGCGTTAGACCTGTTTCGCGCTTTCGTTTAGGGACCCACTGCGCGTTCCATTTGTCTTCATGGATGCAATCTCCGTGAGCATTGTCAGTACGCAAACCTTACCAAAAATGCTGGAGCGAGATTTTAGACTCGGAATAATCGTTTTTCATAAGCTTTCTCGGGTGCCATAGAAACTCTTGCCACTCGGCAACGTCTGCGAATCTCTCGAAATACAATCTCGAATCCATTTTGGTTGCATCGAATTAGAAGGCAGCCTAGCATGGGGTCAAAGCCTTCCAAGGAGGTGTGCGATGAACGTCGCAGACCTGATCAAACATCGCAGCGAAGTGTTTTCCGTTACCGAGGAGACCACGGTGCACGATGCGGCCCGTTATTTGCGCGACCGCAAAGTGCGCTCGGCGGGAGTGCTCGGCCGCGATGGGCGCGTCGTAGGGGTTGTCTCGCAAAGTGACATTTCCGACCGTGTGGCGGCGGAGAACAAGTGTCCTGCCTGGATGCGCGTCACCGAAATCATGAGCCGCGACCTGGTGACGGTGTCGCCAGAAATGTCCATTGATGAATGTCTGGTGCGGATGGAGAAGAATAGCATCTTCCATTTATTGGTGGTGGATGGCGAACAGCGTTTTCGCGGCATGATCTCGGTGACCGATCTCCTGCGATTGATCGCCTCCGACCACAAAGGCCGCGCCGATCTGCTCGAGTCGCTGGTATTTCCGCAGCGTTGAATTCTCCGGCGTTAACCGAAGCTGCTTTTCGCAGACGTTCGCGCGGCGGATGCATTTACGCGGAAGATTCTTGCGCCTCCGGGGTTTTCAGAAACGACGCTGCGCGAGGGGTATATCACCGCAGTACCTGCTTGGGTTCGGAACGGTTCGAAATTACGAGGGGTCGTGGAAGGAATAAGGTAGTCTTGTCCGGTTCAACAGAGGCGCGGTCGCCAAGTGGTAAGGCAAAGGTCTGCAAAACCTTTATCGGCGGTTCGATCCCGCCCCGCGCCTCCAAAGTTCAACTTCCCCTGCCGAATTTCGCGTCCGAGATGCATCAAAGTACCGAGGAACCAAGGGCCGCAGGAGTCCCAAAGGTTACGTGGCGAGCGGCCAGCGGAGCGACCCACGGATTCTTCTTAAAGGCATGGAGTCGCTGGCTTGATGGGCGTGTGCTCTTCCGCCATTCCAGGTATATTATCTCGGGATTGCCGTTCGTTTTTGAATGGGCTGATGGCTGCGATTCGTACGGATTGCCTTAAAGAAAACCTGAAAGGAGTCTACTATGCCGAACCACAATGATCTTGCAAAGCGCCGGAAGGCGCCGCTGGCAACGCCCACCGATCTTGGACAAGAAGCCAGGAAGAACATCAGCGGCGCGCTCAACGCGCTTTTAGCCGACGTCTTTACTCTATATCTGAAGACGAAGAATTTTCATTGGCACATCAGTGGACCTCATTTTCGAGACTATCACCTCTTGCTAGACGAGCACGCGGAGCAAATATTCGCGATGAGCGACGATATCGCCGAGCGCGTGCGCAAGATCGGCGGCACGACCATTCGGTCCATCGGCCATGTCGCCCGACTCAAGCGTATCGCCGACAACGACGCGGACTATGTGGATCCCCTGGACATGCTGAGCGAGGTGCGCGAGGACAACCAGGCGCTGCTAGCGAGCATGCGTGAAGCGCACGACCTTTGCGACGAGGAGAAGGATGTGGCGACCACGAGCCTTCTGGAGAATTGGATTGACCAAACCGAACGGCGCATCTGGTTCCTATTCGAAACGACCCGGAAGGGATAATCGAGATCGCGCGAACTTAGACTGGCCTCGATGCAGACGGCCTGTGCCGTCTTGGGTGCTGCGAGAAGAACTCAGGTGAGGTCTGTTGCTGGGACGTTGCGGCCAATAGGATTGCCTGGCTAATCACATTCCCATCAAGTTCGGATGCAGCTTCGAGTAGCCGCTTTCTCGTGCCCAGAGATTCAGCGGCACTGCCGCGATTTCGTCCACAACCGGCACGGCGCGCCCGTTCTTGGTAAGGTCCACGCTCAACAAATACGTCTTGCACGAGTCGCACGCTTCCACGCGAATGTGCTCAAACCCATTTGCCGAGTAGAAGCAGACCTTCTTCTCGTCCTCTTCCCCACAAGCGGGGCACACGATGCGGGTGAAATCCCATTCCGTGGCGCAGAACGAGCACTGAAGCAGGCGTTTCGCCGCATCCCCTTCCGGACGCATCACGCCCAGGTGCGGCGCACCAGCGCAAAGGGGACAAGCCATGCGCCGCGCAACCGGCGGCGGAACCTCGCGATGAGCGACGATAAGTTCCGCATACGGCTGCAAGAAGGCTTGAGCGCAGAAGGTTTGTAGGTCATCGAGCTCGGTTTCAAAACGGCCACCGTTTTCCCAATATGTCTTGAGGATGTCTTCCCATTGTGGCTGTGCGTCGATTCCAGATGCCGCGGGCTGCCCGGCATGGGCTGCCAGTGGCGCGGGTGCGGCTTTGCTCACTAGATCGAGGAACGCCGGCAGCTCCGGCAGCAAGGCATCCAGATTTAGCTGTTCGCGGAGTGGCGTAACTCCGCGGATGCGCGCCATCAAATCCCGATTTGCTCGCAGGCGAGCATCGAAGCCGCGCTGAAACGATGCGACTTGCTTGTAGAAAAGGAGGATTTCCGCCGCGAAAGGGTATTTCAGGGAGAGCTCTTCGGCTCTCTCAATACGCGCAACCCAGTTGTTCACGTTGGCCGTTTCTTTGAGGGGAAGCCTCGGCGTTTCCATCGCGCCCGGGCGCACATCGAACTGTCGCGTGCGTGCCTATTTGCGCGTCACCTTGTCATACCACAGCCGGTGATGTGTGCGCGCCCAAGCCTCGGGAACGGTACCGTCCACAATCGCGGAAAAGCTGCCGCGCACAAACGCCGTGCCCATATAGACGTGAATGATGAACGCACCGATCGTCACCAAGGCAGCTACGTCGTGAATCAGCACGGCCAAGTAACGCACCCAGCGATACGGCCAGGAGATATCGTTGACCCACCACATTGCCAAGCCTGAAAGCAGCAAGAAGACCACAGCGTAAACCATCACCCAGAAAAACTGCTTCTGGCCCCAGTTGAAACGCCCCACCGGCGGCAGCTTCTCGTCTTCGTTGCGGATATAATATTGGACGTCGTTTCTCCACTTCAGGTCCTCTGGAGTCGTGGCCATGTCGGAGCGCCAGTCCACGAGCATCCAGATCATCGAGGCGAAAAACACCAAGCCCACCCACGGATGCCAGTAGCGCGCCACAGGGCCGCCGCCTGCGAGAGCCGCGAGCCAGAAGAGGTAGGGCGACCAAAACGCGAGTCCGGTGATCAGCAGATAGATGTAAGCAAAGCCGCCGATCCAGTGATTGATGCGCTCCGTCAGCGTGTACCGCACAATGCGGCCACCTTGGCGTTCGCCGGCGTGCTCGGCGATTGCTGCTTGCGCTCCGCTCACGGGCGCGCTCCTGTACCGTTTTGCGGATGCTCTTCCGGCCGCTTCGGACCGAAGCGCATGTAATGCAGCGCCACGCCCACCAACCCGCCGACAATCGCTAGGTTTCCCAGCCACTTCAACGGATGCTTCCAGAGCCTCACGGTCCACGGAATGTGCGGATCGGAGGGCAGTCCGCCGTAGGCTTCTGGATTAGTGCTGTCGTGGAGCACATAAACGACGTGCGTCCCGCCGACACCCGACGGATCATATACGCCCGCATTGGCGAAACCCGATTGCTCGCGGAGCTGCTTCGCGCGTGTCTCGGCGAGAAATAACATGTCTTCTTTCGTCCCAAAGTGCAGGCAACCAGTCGGACACGACTTAATGCAAGCCGGCTCGAGGCCCTGGGTAACGCGGTCCACGCAGAGCGTGCACTTGAACACCTTGCGCGCCGTCGGGCTGAATTTCGGGATATTGAACGGGCAACCGGTTATGCAATAGCCGCAGCCGATGCATTGCTCCTGATTGAAGTCCACGATGCCGTTGACGTATTGCACGATGGCGCCGTCGGCAGGGCACGCTTCGAGGCAGCCCGGCTCCGCGCAATGCATGCACTGGTCTTTGCGCATCAGAAGCATCAGGCCATGGTCCCGATCCTCGTGTTCGTTGAACTTGATGAGGTTCCAATAGTTCCAAGCCGTGTCGGGCATGGTCTGGTAGGAATTATTGAAGGACGTCTCGCTGAAGGTCAGTCCGTTCCATTCGAGGCACGCAACCTCGCAGGCTTTGCAGCCGATGCAGGTAGTCACATCGATCAGCTTGCAGACGTCAAGGTCGCGCTTCAGGCCGGCGCCAGGGACGGAACCGGCATGGCCTGAAATTGCGCGGACTTCCAAATTAACTTGGCTCATGCTTTTTCTACCTTTACGAGGAAGCCCTTGGATTCAGGCGTGTAGGCGTTCGGATCGACCACGGTTGGCGTGAGCAAATTGGCTGGCGTACGGGCATTTCTATGTTCGTCCTCGACAATGCCGCGGAAGCCCTGGTGGATCGGGAGGCCGACCTGATAGACCTTCTTGCCTTCGATCATCATGGGCTTGATACGGCGTGTGACAAAGGCTTTCGCGATGTAGGTGCCGCGGATGCTGGTCACCTTGATCTTTTCCGACCCGCGAATGCCCATTTCATCGGCCAGCTCAACCGGAATCTCAATGAACGGCTCGGGCATCAACTGCACGTTCATCGGATTATTCTTCGTCCAGTAGTGATACTGCTCCGTCAGGCGATACGTTGTGCAGACCACCGTGTAACCCTGCTCGGGCGTGGCGTACTTGTCAGCGGCGGTCGTTAGCTTCTTGACCACCGGATTCGTCGAGTGCTCCGGATGCAAAGGATTCTTGATTGGGCTCTCGATTGGTTCGTAGTGCTCCGGGAAAGGTCCATCCGTCACTGCGCCGATGGGCACAAACAACCGGCCCACGCCCTCCGGATTCATGATGAACGGCCCCATGTGATCCTTGGGGAGAGAGTCAGGCTTGAAATCGGGAACATCATTGCCCACCCATTTCTGGGCGCCTTCGTTCCACCAAATCTGTTTGCGCGAAGGATCCCATGGCTTGCCTTCGACGTCACAAGAAGCGCGGTTGTAGAGGACCCGGCGATTCGCCGGCCACGACCATGCCCAGTTCGGATAAACCCCGAGGCCGGAAGGATCTTCTGTTCCGCGGCGGGCGAGTTGAGGCCCCGCTTCGGTCCAGCAACCGGAGTAGATCCAGTTCCCGCACGACGTAGTTCCGTCGTCTTTCAGCCAGGCAAAGCCCGGCAATTGTTGGCCGGTCTTGATCTCCTGCTTGGTTGCCGGGTCTTGAAGGTCGGCGAGCGCCTTGCCGTTGATTTCTTTAGTAATCTCGGCGAGCGGCGGATGCTGCGGATCGCTGTACGCCCACGTCGCGTGCAAGACTGGATCCGGGAATTTTCCGCCATCCTTCTGATACAGGGCACGGACCTTCAGGTAAATTTGCGCCAGGATGTCCTGGTCGAGGCGGCAATCGCCCGGCGGAGGCACGGCCGCGTTTTTCCACTGCAACCAACGGGCGGAATTCGTCATGCTGCCGTCTTTTTCCGCAAATCCCGCGCACGGCAAGCGATACACCGTGGTCTTTATGTTCTTCATGTCATCAGTCGAGATGCCTGGAGCTCTCCAAAACTCGCTCGTTTCATCCGGATAGATTTCGCCCACAACGAGCCAGTCCGCTCTCTTCAGCGCGTCGATATTCTTCGTTGTATCTGGACCGATCATTACGCCGTTCATCCCGAACGCAAACATCCCCTTCACATTGCCGCGGTACATTTGATCCCAGATCTGAGTCCAGGAATAGTTGCGGTCGATCTTCGGCAGGTAGTCGTAGGCAAAATCGTTCTGTTTGGTTGCCGCGTCGCCGTAAAACGACTTGAGGAGTGATACGACAAACTTCGGAGTATTCGACCAATAGTTGAACGACTCCCACACTCCGGGCTTCGATTGGGTTGGTGTGGTGCGCTTCAGGTAGGCCGCCAGATCCGTGTCATTCGGGTTGGGCATTTTCAGATAGCCGGGCAGAACGTCAAAAATGCCCGCCATATCCGTTGCGCCCTGAATGTTTGAGTGGCCGCGCAGCGCGTTCACGCCGCCGCCCGCGCGTCCCACGTTTCCGAGGAGCAATTGAATCATCGCGGCGGTGCGAATGATCTGCGTGCCGCAAGTGTGCTGGGTCCAGCCCACTGCGTAGATGATCGTAGCAACCTTCTTCGTATCACCGTCTTTGCGGATGGACGTGAAGAGATCGAACGCTTTCAGCAACTGGTCTGCTGGAATCCCGGTAATTCCCGCAACCACATCCGGTGTGTACCGCGAGTATTGCTGTTTCATTAGCTGGAACACGCATCTCGGATGCTCGAGCGTCAGGTCGTAGGCCGTGTTCGCCGGCAGCAGAACGGGCGGCGGAGGCGCGACAGACGCGCCCGGCTTGGCAGGCGCCGCGGCTTGTTGTAGAGCAGGCTTCGCGGCCGGAGGAGGATCGGCCGCAGCAGGTTTCCCCGCCATCGCGCCACCCTCCTGATAGTTCCATGTGGACTTGTCGTAAACCTTCTCTTCGGGATCGAATCCGGAAAATAGCCCATCTTCCGAAAGCTTGAAACCCTCCTTCACGATCAATGCGGCGTTCGTATAATTAACCACGTATTCTTTGGCGAAGCGGTTGTTTTCGATGGCGTAGCGGATCAAGCCGCCGAGGAAAGCGATGTCCGCCCCGGCACGAATCTGGCAGAAGAGATCAGCGGTGGATGCGGTACGCGTGAAGCGCGGATCCACGACAATCATCTTGGCATTACGGTTGCGTTTTGCTTCGATGGCCCACTTGAAGCCGCAAGGATGGTTCTCGGCAGGATTGCCGCCCATGATCAACATCATGTCGGTGTTTCTGATGTCGATCCAGCCATTCGTCATTGCCCCGCGTCCGAACGTTGGTCCCAAACTTGAGACCGTGGGGCCGTGTCAAACCCTGGCCTGGTTTTCCAGGTAGCAGACCCCCAGGCTGCGCATGCTCTTGACGACGAGATAGTTAAATTCGTTTGTGTCGGTGCAGCCGCCGGTAAAGGCGATGCCTTCGCAGCGGTTCACGGTCTTACCCGTGGCGTCCTTCTCGATGAATGTGTCATCGCGAGTTATCTTGACGCGGGCGGCGATTTCGTTCAGAGCATCGTCCCAGGAAATGTCTGCCCAATCGGTGGCTCCCGGACGGCGCACCTGCGGCTTCAGGAGCCGCCGTTCATTCATGATGTCTTGTTCGAGCGAAGCGCCTTTCGGGCAGAGGGTGCCGCGATTGATAGGATTGTCGGGGTCGCCCTCAACATGAATGACTTGAGGTGTAACGTTTTTCGCTTTGTCGCCTAGCGTGTAAATGATGACGCCGCAGCTCACGGCGCAATAGGGGCACGTCGAGCGCGTCTCGCTGGCGCGCGCGATTTTCAGTTCGCGAAGCTCCGCATAGGCTGGCGCCAAGTCAAAGCCAAGCACTGACGCAGCGGCACCGCCAGCAATGGAAAGTTTAAAGAAATCACGGCGGGAAGTTTGCAAGGGGCCCCCTGACGCGCATTGGAGAGGCAGTAACAGGTACAGCTAATAGCCCTCGCGAAAGCTAATGTCAAGTTAAAGCAATGTGAAGAAAAAGTGAGTAGCCTTCCGGCAACCGGGCAATCGAAGCCACGCAACCGAGATGGTATGAGTGCATTGTTCCGTTCGGAATGTTCACAATGTTCACGAAGTTCACTTTCGCGGGCTGTTGTGGAGTAAAGGACCTCGATGCCGGACCTTTGGATGGCTAGGTACAGCTCGAAGTAGAAGGTACTGTCTACTTCCGCCATATCGACATGCGTGGCGTAGAACGTCAAATGATCTGCGGATTTCACGCCTTTCGGATAAAAAGAGCCCGCCCAACCAAGAGACGTGAACGCAGAGGTCCCAAGAAAGATGCCCTCACCAAGACTCACGGCCAGAAGTGTATCGCGCTGAAATGGTGCTTTATCGCGGGCTACGAGCGTTCATTAGCTTTCGGCCGGGGAATGCGATGAGCGCAGCCAGCCGGTTTGCCAGCACTGGGAAAGTTATCGGTTCTGGCGTGGGTGCTACAAACTCGATTGTCACGCCAGGGATTATGTTGACGGCGCGTCCGGCGCTCAATACTATCAACCGGCGAATATGAATCAGGATCAGCTCATCGGCCAGTCGCTCCTGCACTACAAGATTCTCCGCAAGCTGGGCGAGGGCGGCATGGGCGTGGTGTATGAAGCCCAGGACTCGCAGTTGGGCCGCCGCGTGGCCCTGAAGTTTCTTCCCCCCGAAATGGCACAGGACAGCCAGTTGCTTGAGCGCTTTCAGCGCGAGGCGCGCGCCGCTTCGTCCCTGAATCACCCCAACATCTGCACCATCCACTCGATCGAGCAGCACGAACGCCAGCACTTCATCGTTATGGAGCTGCTGGAGGGGGAGACGCTGGCGCAAAACATGAGTCGGCAGCCCATGGAAATGGAGAAACTGCTGCTGCTGGCTATTCAGATCGCCGATGCCCTCGAATCGGCCCACGCCAAGGGGATCGTGCACCGGGACATCAAGCCAGCGAATCTTTTTCTCACCGAGCGCGGGCAGGTGAAGATTCTGGACTTCGGCCTGGCCAAGACGAGCCATGGCGAGATTGCGCAAGGAGCTTCGGCCGCGCAGGGGGAGACCGTGGCTTCCAGCAACGAACTCACTTCGCCGGGCGCGGCCGTCGGCACGATTTCTTACATGTCGCCGGAACAGGCGCGCGGGCAGCTCGTGGACGTCCGCACGGACCTCTTTTCCACCGGCACGGTGCTCTACCAGATGGCAGCCGGAAAGCTCCCCTTTCAGGGAGACACCTCGGCGGTCATCTTCGACGCCATCCTGAACCGCGACCCCAAGCCGGCCGCGGAGTTGAATCCCTCGCTGCCCGTCGATTTCGTGCGTATCCTGGAGAAGACCCTCGAGAAAGACCGCAATCTGCGCTGCCAGACAGCCACCGAATTGAAAACCGACCTCAGCCGCCTGAAGCGCGATCTCGAATCGGGCAGACGACGCGCGAAGGAGAAAACCGATTCGGATTCCGGCGTCCAGAAGCAGATGGGAAAATCCGTGGCCGTTCTTTATTTCGAAAATCTGAGCGGCGCCAAGGAAGACGAATACCTGCGCGACGGCATCACCGAGGACATCATCACCGAGCTCTCCAAGATCCGGGGACTGAACACCTTTTCGCGCCCCACCGTTCTGGCCTTCCGCGACAAGTCGGTGACCCCCGCGCAGATCGGCCAGCAGCTCGGCGCGGCCTATGTCCTCACCGGCAGCTTGCGCCGCTCCGGCGCCCGCCTGCGCATCAACGTCCAGCTTGTGGACACGCGCACCGATTTTCCGCTCTGGTCAGAGCGCTTCGACCGCGAGATGAAGGACGTTTTTGAAGTACAGGACGAAATGGCCCGCAAGATCGCCGAGGCCCTGCGCGTGACGCTTTCCCCGCAGGAGCTGGAGGCCCTGGCCATCAAGCCCACGGAAAACCTGCAGGCCTACGACCTCTACTTGCGCGGTAAGAGATACGCGCGGCGGCAGACCCGCCAGGACCTTGAGTTCGCTCTGCAGATGTTCGAAAACGCCGTGGCCATGGACCCCAGTTTCGCCTTGGCCTACGCCGCGTGCGCTAACGCTTGCGCCATGTTCTACTGCAACTACAGCCGCGAACAGGTGTGGGTCGAACGGGCGCGGGAGGCTTCCGGCAGGGCCGTGGCTCTGCGATGGGACCTGCCCGAAGTGCAGGTCAGCCAGGCCTGGGTCCTTTACGCAGCCGAACTACATGACGAAGCCGTGCGCATGGTCAAAAAGGCCATCGAACGCAAGCGCGACTGCGAGGGCGCCTATTACCTGCTTTGTCGCTCCCTGTTCGCAGCGGGACGCTACCAGGAAGTTTTGGACGTTGCGGAAGCCGCCATCGAAGCGAGCGGTGAGGATTACAACGTTTATGTGCCCATCCTGAACTCTCTGGGCGCCATGGGCAAAGAAGAAGCCAAGCGCAACATGACCCAGCGAAGGATGGCGGCTCTCGAAAACCACTTAAAACAAGTGCCCGAAGACGCGCGGGCACGCATCCTGCTAGGCGGCAGCTACTCCGTGTTGGGACGGGTGGAAGATGCCTTGCGCGAACTCAACCTGGCTCTCACCTTGCGCGCCAACGAAGCCTCGATTCTCTACAACGCGGCTTGCACCTATTGCTACCTGCAAAAGAAGCCAGAGGCCCTGGATGCCCTGCGCAAAGCCTGGGAAGCGGGATTCAAGGACTCTGTCTGGGCGCGCCGGGACCCGGACCTCACCCTTCTTCACGGCGACCCGGAGTTTGAGCGGCTGTACCCGGAGAACCCGGCGTCACCTGTCGTGCCGAATTCAAATTCATGATCGCAGCTCCATATCATCATGCACAAAACTCTTCTTCCGATTCAGGATGTCGCGCGCAAACTCGGGCTCCCAGAAAAATACATCGAACAGATTGGGCCTTACGGCGCAAAGGTCCGGCTGGAGCTTCTCGCTGATCCCGCGTACACGAGGCGCGGGAAACTCATCCTCGTAACGGCCACAACGCCCACCGCTTCCGGGGAGGGGAAAACCGTTACCGCCATCGGACTTACGCAGGGCCTCGCACTGCTCGGGAAGAAAGTGGTCATCACCTCGCGCGAGCCTTCGCTTGGCCCGGTCTTCGGCATGAAGGGTGGCGCGGCCGGCGGCGGGCTCTCGCAGATCGAGCCGAGTGAAAAAGTCAACTTACACTTCCACGGCGATTTTCACGCCATTGCTTCCGCGCACAATTTGCTCGCGGCGCTCATTGATGCGCATCTTTTCCACGGCAACGATCTGAATCTCGATCCCGAGCGGATCAGCTGGCCGCGCACGATGGACATGAACGATCGCGCGCTGCGACGCATCGCTGTTTCACTCGACAGCAAAAAAGACGGCGGCGGACGCAAAACCGGGTTTGTGATCACCGCAGCTTCGGAGATCATGGCCATCGTGGCGCTGGCCAAGGACCGCAAGGATCTGCGTCAGAGACTGGATGCCATCGTCGTTGGAATAACGCGTGAAGGGAAGCCGGTACGCGCGCGGGACCTAGCGGCAACCGGCGGAATGATGGCGCTGCTCACGGACGCCATTCTGCCCAATCTTGTGCAGACGACCGACGGAACTCCAGCGCTTGTTCACGCCGGGCCCTTTGGCAATATCGCGCACGGAACAAGCAGCGTTATCTCTCAGCAGATGGGGCTGCGGCTTGCCGACTACGTTGTGAATGAAGCGGGGTTTGCGGCTGACCTTGGAGGTGAAAAGTATGTAGATATCGTGATGCAACAGTCAGGCAATACGCCTTCGGCTGCAGTTCTTGTGACTACCGTGCAAAGTATCCGGAATCAAGGCGAAGGCGAGCTAGGGCGCGGGCTGCCGAATCTGGGGAGACACATCGGGAACCTCAGAGGGTTTGGAATCCCTACGATCGCGGCGATCAACCGGTTCCCGAAGGACACGGATGTGGACCTGAAACGGCTGGAGGACTATTGCGCGGAGCATGGAACACCCACTGCGCTCTCCGAGGCCTTTACAAAAGGTGGTCCGGGAGCAAAAGAACTCGCGCAAAAGGTGGTTGACCTGATCACCAAAAATCCCACTCCTGCGGTGCAGCCGACGTACAGTCCGGACGAACCGATGGTCGAAAAGATTCAGAAAGTCGCGCGGAAAATTTATGGGGCGGGTGACGTCAGCTTCAGCGATCAAGCCAAGGCAAAACTGCAGCAGTTCTCGGAATGGGGTTACGAGAAACTCCCGGTTTGCATTGCGAAGACCCAGTATTCGTTCACGGACGATCCCAAAGTCCTGGGCGCGCCCACAGGGTGGACTTTGCGTGTGACGGATGCGTCCCTCTCGGCCGGGGCAGGATTTGTCGTGGTAATTTCCGGCAACATCATGCTGATGCCGGGCCTCCCGAAAGTCTCGCGCACCGCATCGATCGACGTGGATGACTCAGGCGAAATCATCGGAGTTTAAGAAGGTCTCGCTCTTCCCGTAAGGTCTTGCGCTGAGGCCATTACGTCTTTTTCTGCGAAGAAGAAGCAGGAGGAGCCACGGCGTCCAGACCTTTCTCGCGAATCTCCACAAATTGCCAGCCGAATCGCCCCTTGATACACAGATGGCCATTCGTCACGGAGTGATCGAGCGGCGAAGTGACGCCCACAATCTTCCCATCCTGCGCGTGAACCGTCAGCGTGCATCCCACGCCGCAGTATGGGCAGATGGTGTCTGTGTGAGCCTGTCGCGACTCCTCCCAGGTTCCGGCTTTGCGCATGTCGTACTCGGTCTTGAACATCAGCGCGCCCGTTGGACACACGCCAATGCAATTTCCGCAGTAAACGCATGCGGACTCGGGAAGAGGAGCGTCAAATTCAGCGGCAATATGAGCGGAAAAGCCGCGCCCAGCAATGCTGATGGCAAATGTATTCTGCGCGTCCACTCCACAGGCTTCGACACACTTGTAGCAGAGAATGCATTTCGCATAATCGCGAACATAGAGCTCGTTATCAATTTTGGCCGGCTCCCCCGCGTGCGTGGCGGCAGAACCGAATCGCTGCGGATCGGCGCCGTACCGCTGCATGTACCCCTGCAGCGAAGGCGCCGTGGAAACATCCACTGAGGAGGCCAGAAACTCCAGAACGAGGCGGCGGCTCAAGCGCACGCGTTCGGAATCCGTCCTGATCCGCATGCCCGGCTCCACTTTTCGCGAGCACGCGGGAACCAACACACGCGAGCCTTCGAGCTCTACCACGCAAACGCGGCAAACGTTGACGGGAGTCAAAGTGTCGAGAAAGCACAGGGTCGGCGTGTCGATTCCCAATAGCCGTGAAGCGTCGAGGATTGTGGCGTCTTCGGGGACGGAAACGTTCTTTCCGTCAATCTGTATCTCGATCTGACGCCGTGGAACGGCCGAAGGCACTTCAGGCACCGGGCTTCGCGGGACGGGGATGAGGGGCGCGGGTGCACTCAGCGGTTCGCTCATTAGAAGAGGCTCCAGCGGTTGACGGCGGAAAGCAGTGCGCTCGACGCGGTTTGTCCCAAACCGCAGATCGACGCATCGCGCATCGCCTGTGCCATTTCCCGTAACAGCCGCAATTCTTGCTCGTTCGATCCCAAAGGCCTTTTCGCAAGCAGGCGCTCCAGCGCCTCTTTTTGTCGCGTTACCCCGACGCGGCAGGGTACACACTGGCCACAGGTTTCTTGGCGGAAGAATTCCGCGATCCGCAGAAGAATCTGTTTGAGGTCTGTCGCATCGTCAAAAAGCATGATGACGCCAGAACCAAGCGTCGCGCCGATCGCACGTGTGCCCTCGAATGTGAGTGGTGTGTCTAGTTCACTTGGTGAAACAAAAGTTCCCGCCGCGCCGCCCAACAAGATCGCTTGGAGTTTCCCCGTGCCTCCAGCTCCGCCCGCGAGATTGATAACTTCGCGCAGCGTGGTGCCAAACGGAACCTCGTACACGCCCGGCCGGATAACGTGTCCCGACACGCAAAATAGTCGCGTTCCCGAGGACTGTTCCGTGCCGATGCGGGCGAATGCGGCGCCCCCTCCGAGAATAATGCCGGGAATATTGACGAGCGTCTCGACGTTATTGACCACAGTGGGCTGGCGGAAGAGGCCCGCTTGTGTGGGGAAGGGCGGCTTATTACGCGGTTCGCCGCGATAACCTTCGATGGAGTTGAAGAGAGCCGTCTCTTCGCCGCAGATGTACGCTCCGGCTCCGCGGCGGAGTTCGACATCGAATTGAAACGAAGAACCGAGGACTCGTTGGCCGAGGAACCCTTGCGCCAGCGCGGCCCTTGCTGCATGGGCCAAACGCTCGGCAGCCAAGGCATACTCTCCGCGTATGTAAATGAAACCCTTCTCGGCGCCGACAGCCAAAGCAGCGATCGTCATGCCCTCCAGAATTGCAAAAGGGTCGCCCTCCATCAGGATGCGGTCTTTGAACGTGCCTGGCTCGGACTCGTCGGCATTGCAAACGACGTAATGGGGGCGGCTGGGGTCTCGCTGGAGCAACAGCGCCTCCCATTTTTTTCCAGTTGGGAAAGCAGCGCCTCCCCGCCCCAAAAGGCGCGAACCTATTACTTCGCGGACGATTTGTTCCGGGCCGATCTGAATGGCGAGGCGCAGCGCTTCGTAGCCGCCCGACCGGCGATAGTCGTCCAGGCTAGAAGGATCTATCTCTCCGATGCGGCGAAGCAGCCGAATCTGCGGACTGCCCGACTGGGGGGCGGAAATTCTCGCGTCGAGCGTATCCGGTTCACGCGGTAGTCGCTCCAATTGTGCATCGTGCAACACGGACCGAATTGAGTTTGAGGTCGCCGGGGCGACGACGCGCTCTCGCGGGGTTTCCCCTGCGGCGGAAATGAGCGCGGCAGGGGCGCGTTCGCACAATCCCAAGCACGGACTGCGGAGCCAAGTCGCGCGATTTTGAACGCTAGAAGATCCTGCCGGGCCAAGGTTCTTCTCCAGTTCTACGCACAGCGCCTCGGCACCGCGGGCCAGGCAGGCGATATCGTCGCAGACGTGTGCCACAATGGGCGCGCGCGGCGAGAGACAGAACATTGCGTAGAAGGATGCCACGCCATGAATCTCCGCCGGCGGCAGGTTCAAGCGCAAGGCCACGTAGTTCAGTGCACCGGCGCTAATCCATCCAACCCGGGATTGAATCGCGTGCAGGACGGGAAGGAGCAGGTCGCGGCGGGCTACGGTACCGAAGGCGACGTGGCCGTCTAGCTCCAAGCGCAGGCCGCCTTCCCAGCCGGAGTGCGGTGGGCCAAGTACACCCTCGACGGCAGCCTTCTCCTCGCTCGTCGGTTGGTCATCAGTCAGGTGCAGGTCCACTCAGCGCTCTTGGAATTTATCGATCCGGATGGCCGTTGCTTTGAACTCGGCCGTGCCGGACTTGGGATCGACGGCATCGATCGTGAGATCGTTGGTTGCCACTTGATTTTGAAAATGAAGAGTCAGAAAAGCAAGCCCCGGGCGGAGCCCCGGGTCAAATCGAACCGGAGCCACCACCGAACCGCGGCGCGAGCTGACCCGCACCTTCTCCCCTTCGCAAAGGTTATAGCGCGCTCCATCCTCGGGAGAAAGATCGAGAGCCTCGTCGCGCCGGAGTGGGGAAGAATAGCGTGCGGTCTGAACTCCCGTGTTGTAGGAATCGAGGCGGCGGCCCGTGGTGAGCCGGATCGGATATTGCTCGTCCAACTGATCTACGGGCTGTTCGAATTCCACCGCGCTGAACGGCGCGCGGGGGCCAAGCACCGGTGTCTGCCACAAGCGGCTGTGGAGATACATTTCCCCCGGATGGGATTCGTCGTAGCAAGGCCACTGGATTCCGCCAAGTTTCTCGAGGCGCTCGTAACTCATACCCGCGTGCATGGGGCTCAACGATCGAAGCTCGTTCCAGATGGACTCTGGTTCCTGCTTGCCCCAGTCGTGACCGAGCCGCCGCGCAAGGTCGAACAGAATTTCCGTGTCATCACGTGTGCCCGAAGGAGGCGGTAAGGCTCTTCGCACACGCTGGACGCGGCGCTCGCTGTTTGTGACCGTGCCATCGCTCTCGCACCAACCGGCCGTCCCCGGCAGGACTACGTCCGCAAGCTCGGCCGTATGGGTATAGAAAAGATCCTGGACGACGAGAAACTTCAGATTGCTCAGAAGTCTGAGCGCCCGGTGCCGGTCCGCTTCCGAATCAGCGGGGTTTTCGCCCAGGACGTATAGCGCCGTCAATTCACCGTGCTCCATCGCCTCCAGCATGCGGCTGAGGTGCCAGCCACGCTCCGCAGGGATCTTGCAGCCCCAGATTTTCTCAAATTTTGCGCGGAGTTCCTGGTTCTCAACGTGCTGGAATCCCGGCAAACGATCGGGAATCGCGCCCATGTCTCCGCCGCCTTGCACGTTGTTTTGTCCACGGAGAGGATTGATGCCGCTACCGTAGCGGCCGACGTGACCTGTCAGAAGCGCCAAGTTGATTAGCGCCAGAACGTTATCCACCCCGTTGTGATGCTCGGTGATGCCCAGCGTCCAGCAAAGTTCCGCGCGCGGGGCCTTGGCATACGCGTGGGCCACTTGGCGTATTGCTTCGGCGGGGACACCTGTCTCGCGCTCAGCACGCTCCAGCGTGTATTTCTCCACGCATGACTTGTATGTTTCAAAATCGCTCGTTGCATTCTCAATGAACTGTTTGTTTGCGAGGCCGGCGGCAATGATTTCGCGGCCCATCGCGTTGGCCAGGGAAATGTCCGAGCCCACATCCAGACCCAACCACACATTGGCCCATTGTGCGGAGCTCGTGCGACGTGGATCGATCACAAAGAGCTTGGCGCCGTGACGCACACCCTTCAGAACATGATGGAAAAAGATGGGATGAGTTTCACGCGCGTTCGATCCCCAAAGAAGAATGATGTCCGTCTCTTCGATTTCGCGGTAGGAGCTGGTGCCCCCTCCCGCACCGAAAACCGCCGCCAGACCGGCGACGCTCGGGGCGTGTCAAGTCCGGTTACAGCTATCAATGTTGTTGCAGCCGATGACCGAGCGGACGAATTTTTGCGCGATGTAATTAAGCTCATTGGTGGTTTTGGAGCAGCTGAACATGCCGAAGGTGCGAGGTCCGTGCTGGCCAACTTCGCTGCGGATGGCATCCGCAACACGATCGAGAGCTTCTTCCCACGTTGCAAAACGATGTTTTCCCTTTTCGCGGACTAAGGGTGTGGTGAGTCGCTCACTTGGAGTTTGCCCCACGGTTTCACCTCGCCTGAACTAACGCAGCCAATCCGGGCATCGGCGCATAAAGGCCGGTGCAGGTCCGAGTACCCTTCAAAGCTGCACAGGCATGTTAACGCCGATTGATGACTCACTCCAGCGTGAGCTGGATATATGTGCTGGTTAAACGCGTTCTGGCGCGAGCGAATCCGATCGAACTCTATTCTTGCTTCATCAGCTAAGCGGTCGAGTCTGAACCCTAATTGCAATTGATTTCAAGGCAGGTCCAGCCGAGGCGGTTGAGCGACGGGGCCCGTTTCTGCCTCGTGGTTTGGTCGCGGCTGTTCGATTGGAAGAAGGCCTTAGTGATCGTCACGCCCGAGACTCTCATCGGCTGGCCATTGCAAGGGTTTCAAGCTGTTCTGGCGGTGGAAGTCTCAAGCCCCCTCACTGAGCACTGTTGGGCAACGCCAGCGACGATTGGCCAAACACATACTTCCATCCCGCAGGCGTGCGCACGTACGTGTCACTCAAAGTTGCGGAGCGAGCCCGCTAATTGGAAGAATTGGCTTCCTTTCATAGTTCTATCGTTCTCCTCCCGTCCACAGGCATGACCGCCGATCTGGAACGGGTTTGGAGTAAGTCTGTACCGAAATGCGGTCAAATCAGGTCTTGAGAAATTGCGACAGTGCTACATCTTCTCCCAAGGCGCGGCGAATCTCGGTCAAGAATTCACGGCTATCCGGAGGTTTCTGGAAGAAGGCGACCGCTCCGGCTTGCAGCGCGCGCTGTTCATTGTTAGCAGGATTTCGGGCGCTGAGCACGATGACAGGAGTTGCCACAAGGCCGGTCATTGCCCTCAATCGCTCCAATACTAGAAAGCCGTCTCCGGCTGGCAGCCCGAGATCGAGAAGGATCAGGTCTGGCGTCTCACGTCGCGCTACGGCCACGGCGGAGACCGCATCCACGGCAGAGACGATGGTATAGCCGTTAGCTTTCAACTTGGTAGCCAGACCTAGCAGGAGATGCTCGTCGTCATCGATAATCAGAATTTTCTTTGGACTCATTTGAGACGCTCCTTTTCAAGAGGTGCACTTGAATCAATTTGTCGATTCGGGTCGTGATTTCGGCTATTCGTTCTTCCCATCGCTGGTCGTTGGCAGAAAGTTGCAACGTTGTTACGGAAATTACTGGCTTAAGTCTTGAGTTATCTAATTCTCCGTGAAGGCACCTTGTCATGGCGTCAGCACGGCTCGTATCAGCGCACGCGATGATGAAAAAAGTCTCTACCGTTTCTGCATCAGTCATGGAAGGCAATAGCAGATCCTGACCGGCAAGAGTGCAGTGCTCCAGGACCTTCCGTATCCCTGTTAGGTCCTGCGCCTGCATGATTCCATCGCTGGTTGGCACGTCAATCGAAAGGAGTGTCACGCAACCCGCCGCCAGGTTTGTCGGGATGAAGATCCCGTCACACAGTTTGGCGAGCGAGAAGACCGGTAATGTAAAGCAAAAGGTGCTACCGTGTCCGAGCTGACTGTCTACCCAGATTTGACCGCCCTGTCGTGAGACCAGCTCTTTTGATATGAATAGCCCCAGACCCAGACCTTTGCGACTTGCTTCCGTAAGAGTTTTTACCTGAGCCAAGCGATCGAAGACCGTTTGGCAGTCTCCCGGGCTAATTCCGCATCCCGTATCTCCCACTGACAGGCAAAGAACACTGCTGTCCTCAGCGAAGACCCGTCCCCGGACGGTGACCGTTCCATTGTTAGGCGTAAACTTGATTCCGTTATCAATCAGGTTTATGAGGACTTGGCGGACCCGAGCGCGATCGGCCCAAGCAGGAGGAAGACACTGCGCAATGTCTGAAAGTAGGCTGATATTTTTCAACGCGGCATTCGCGCGACATGTCCTGAGGACCTCGTCAATTAGTCTCGGCACAAACGTCTGCTGAGGAGTCACAGCGAGTTTGAGGCTTTCCACGCGACTAACGTCCACCAGGTCACTGACCATATCCTTGAGTTGTTTGACATTCTCCAGGCTAAACTCCAAGTGCTCGCGTTGTCCCGAGGTCAGATCACCGACCACCCCTTCCAATAGATTGGTGATGAAAAAATAGATTGCCGTCAAGGGAGTTCGGAGTTCGTGCGAGACGTGAGAGAGAAACTGTTCCTGAAGGTCTATGCGTTCCTGCCGGACGGCTTCCAATTCGATCGCCGCCTTCCTCCTGTCGGTGACGTCTTGCATAACAAGTGCAAAACCGCGATGGGAGTCCGCTTCTTCCGCTAAAGGCGTGATGATGACATTGGCCCAAAACTGCGTTTGGTTTTCCCGAACACGCCAGCCCTCATCTTCGGCACGCCCCTCTTGCGAAGCCTTGAGCAACTGTTTCTCGGGAGCGCGGTCCTGAATATCCTGGAGCGTGAACATACGAGAAAATTGTTGGCCGACGATCTCGTCCTGAGGATAGCCCAGCATTCGCTCCGCTCCGACGTTCCAACTGGTTACGCGTCCAAGATGATCGGTCGTAAAAAGCGCATAGTCTGTCACGCCCTCGACCAACAATCGAAACCGAAGGTTCATCTGCGCCACATGGGTCTCGAGGATTGCAGCATAGCGTTGCCGCAAAAACGCCTGGCCTAGCGTGCCCAACAAATCGCCGGCCATTTGCAAGGTGGCGCGGCTTACTGGACGCTGGTTGCTCGACAGGTGCCAAAGCAATTGCGCCGAAACGCCAAATTTCTTGGCAGCTCGCTGCAACAACAATGACTCGGGATATTGCTCGGACACCTGCCCAGCAATAATGGCCCCTAGACGATGATTGCCCAATGAGAGTGGAACTGCCACATGCGTGAGGCCTGCCTGGTCTCGTACTATAGTCGGCAGGCCCGTTCGCAACGCCTCTGCAACGGCCGCGCAAGGCGAAGACGGAGCGAGGCAGAAGGGACACCCGGTCCGTTTCCCCACTATTGCACTTTTAAGGAGGGTCCAGATCGGCTGCGCATTCTGGCAGCTTCCCAACAAGCTTCCTTCAATGTCGGTTAGTGCTACTGCTACTTTCATTGTGCGGCCATACGTCTCCAGCATTGGGCCCCACGCTTTGACATCAAGCAATTCGGCACGCTCTTCACGCGACAATTCCACTGTGGCGATTCCGTTCACGGCTCTACCGAGATCGAGAGACGACTCCTCCACTAAAGGAAAGTGTTCCTTCACATCGATTTCTCTCGGCTCTCGCAGAATCATGTTCAGCCCAGAATCATGTCAGGGTCTTTTACCTGTTCTCTGAGGACGACGTAATCGTGTTGGAGCCCTACTTAAGAGACTCGAGTAGTCCTGCAAGGGCAGTCCAGCGTCCACACCTTGGTCCCGGGGTATGAGCTTGATTCCTCCTTCGCCGATCACGAATTCGCGGGTCTGAAATGAATGGCTGCTTCCGCGGCTCTTGACCACCGAAATACAGCGATGAATTGAGCTGTCGATTTCAACTAGGCTCATCAAGATAAGGTTGTCTACAACGGAACTAACGGGGAAATCCGGCATATAGGATGAGATCCCAAGGAACTCAGGATTCTCATAGTTGAAGAATGTCGTCATCAAACGACGTTTGCTATAGGCCACCAGGGCGTGAAAGAAATCTCGATAGATCCCCATGTCCCCGATGGCGGTGCTGTAACTCGTCATTCCATCAATCACCATCCGTTGTATGTCATGTTTCTCGACAAGCTCAACGATTTGGGCGTAGTGAGCATCAATGTCTAGCTCTTGTGGGCTCTCAAACAGGATCCGGATCGTACCTGCGTCGATCTGTTCTTGCAGGTTTAGCCCGAGGGTTTGGGCATTACGGATGATCTGCGCCGGGTGCTCATCTAAGGAGACCATCAAGCCGCGTTTTTCTTGTGTCAGCGCTCCTTCCCGCAGTAACTGCGTGCCAAGTACGGTTTTTCCCACTCCCGAAACGCCTACGACCATCGTGGTTGACCCATCAAAAATGCCGCCGCCAATCAGAGTATCCACAGCATCAACCCCGATGAGCGATCGCTTCGTGCTGGAGGTGGGCTGCGTTGCATTAAGACGATTTGGGGCCTGAACGCGGCGGAACACCTCCAAACCCTTATCCGCAGAGATCCGAAGGGAGTGTTCCCCGCTCTCGAAGTGCTGGCCTCGACTTTTTATGATCTCGATGCTGCGATGGCTGCGCCGGTTCCGGCGGTCGCGGTTCAATTGGATCACCGTATCAGAGAGGAAATCAGCTGCATCCACAATCGCGAGTGACTGGGAGTGGGTGCCGAGTTCGAGCGAGAGTAGGGCCGTCAAATTCTCTCGGCTCAATGTTTCGATCAATTGATGCAGCAGGTCACGGTAGATCAGGGGCTCGGTACTGCCAGCGCTAGAGATCTGATCTAACATGCCGACACCGTCTATGAAAATGCGCTGGGCGCTGATGTCGGTCGCCGCCTCAAGCAGTAGACTATCCGCCGACCGCAGTTCTTGATCGAATACGTGCGGACTCGTAAAGATGATTTGGAGTTTCTTTTCTCGCTGCAGTCGATCCAAATCCCAGCCGAATTCGGCAGTATCCCGAATGAGTTTGTCCGGACTCGCTTCGAAGACCACGATCAGCCCGGGTTCATTAAATTGGGTAATTCCACGATAAATAAACTCAATGCCCATCAGGGTTTTTCCGCTTCCGGTCACACCCTGCAACAAGATGACATTGCCTCGCGGAATCCCGCCCATCAGGATTTCATCAAGGCCCGTGATGCCAGTCTGGATCAAGCTGCTTTCGGCCATTGGCGAGCTTCCCTTCAAGATAAATGTACGGCCTCTTCTTCCGGAACTGTTTCCGGCGTGTCTGGCTTCAGTATCTTTGCCAACATCAGCCGCCCTGCGCGATTCCCAGTCAAACTCAAGAGTTGTTGAAAGCAGCCCTGGCGCGAACCTTCCGGGGAGACTACGACTTTGTAGAAACGCATTCCCATTGATCGGCGAGAGGATTCTATTAGCATTAGGGATTCCAATCTGCCGAGCGCATTGCCAATTCTTGTGCTTTCCCAGCAAAGACAACGAGCCATCTGGTCGGCGCTAGAAAGGGTCACTCCGTGCTGATACACAAACATCAACACATCCCAGTCGATGAGCAACGAAACTCCCAAGGACTCTAGACAGCCTTGCACCGAGAGTTCCAAAGGATTTCCCATCTCGCACATTGGAATTACCATCGAAAGGCGACGCCGGATTTCTGGGCCAAAGAGCTGACGCTTCCGGTTTGAGACTTCCAACCGAGGGCCTGTTTGTCTGTTGATCGGTCGAACTAAATCGTTGTCAGATGCTTCTTCGCCATGCTCCGTATCCAGCGCCCATCGAAAGAGCAACAACCTGGCAATCACTCTTTCTCTACCCAAGCCTATCCGGGTGAACCTTGGAGCGACTGTCCGCTTTGGGACAGGTTCCTATGAGTTACTTCAGTGCATAAATTCAAAATGTAGACCGAGATGGTGACAGAAGTACAGGGACTGATCGGCTGAGCGCGTAATTCGAAACAGTTGCTGATATGCCCGTTTCAAGTAACTTCGCGAACTGCTGTGCAACCAAGGGCCGACTGAAATAGTATCCTTGCCCCTCATCACAGCCATGGGCCTGAAGAAATGCCAGCTGCTCTGGTGTTTCCACACCCTCAGCGATGACCCTGTGCTTGAGACTCTTGCCCATACTGATGATCGCGCTAACGACAATAGCATCATCTGAACTGGCAAGGATATCGTGCACGAACGACCGGTCGAGCTTCAGGGTGTCAATGGGAAATCGAGTTAGATAGCTCAAGCTGGAATAGCCGGTTCCGAAGTCATCAACGGCAAGCCGCACACCGATGGCTTTGAGTTGTTCGAGCGCGGAGGTAGTGGACTCAGAATGTCGCATAAGAACGGTTTCGGTTAATTCGAGTTCGAGATATTTGGGATCCAGACGGGTATTCTTCAGGGCCACGCGAACGCCTTCGACAAAGTGCTCGCTCCGGAATTCGAGCGATGAGATATTGACCGCCACAGGGACCGCTGGTAGGCCCGCATCCAGCCATTCCCGCGTTTGCCTGCATGCCTCGCTTAGTACCCATTGGCCGATTCCTACAATCATGCCGGTGTCTTCGGCGATAGTCAGGAATTGCCCCGGAAGAAGCAGCCCACGCTCTGGATGTTGCCAGCGTATGAGCGCCTCGACACTCGTGATGGCTCCTGTCTTGAGATTTACCTTTGGCTGGTAATGCAACAACAACTCCTCGCGCTCAAGAGCATATCGCAGCTCGCCTTCCAGGGATTGACGCTCGACGGCCTGGAGAGTCATGTCGGGTCTAAAGAACTGGTAATTGTCTCTCCCATTTTGCTTAGCATGATGCATCGCGGTGTCGGCATTCTTGATCAGCGTCTCCGCATCTTCACCGTCGTCGGGGTAGTTGCTTAGGCCGATGCTCGCAGTAATGCGAAGACGGTGTTCGCCGATGGTGTGCTCCTTCTTAAGGTCGGCGATGATCTTTGCGGCACTAACGGCTGCATCTGCGGCGTGTGTCACTGTTGGAAGCAGTATCACAAATTCATCGCCGCCCTGGCGGCTTACCGTATCAGATTTGCGGACACAACCCGATAAGCGTGCTGCTACTGATTGGAGAAGTTTGTCGCCAATGGCGTGTCCGAGGGAATCGTTAATGTGTTTGAAACCATCCAAATCCAAGAACAGCAATGCGAGTTGGTTGTGATTGCGATGGGCTAGCAAAATTGCCTGAGTTAGCCGGTCGCTTAGCAACAATCGGTTGGGCAAATCGGTGAGAACGTCATGTTGGGCTAAATGAGACATTTCGAGTACGATCGCCCGGGCTATGCCCACGTCATGAAACACGGTCACCGCTCCTGTGACCTGACCATCCTGGTCGTAGATAGGAGCGGCGGACTCTTCAATTACGCACTCATATCCGTCCCGTCGAACCAGGATACAGTTAGCAATCAGTCTCACGGCCCTGTTTTGCTGAATTGCCAACTCTATGGGATTTGGTAAGCGCTTATGCGTAACGCCGTCGATGATTTGAAATACCTCGGTGAGCGGATGACCGACTGCATCTTTCTTAGACCATCCAGTCATGTGTTCCGCAACTACGTTTAAGTAGGTCACGCTGCCCGAGATATCAATACTCAGTACCGCGTCACCGATTGAGTTTAGTGTGACCTGGGCGCGCTCCTTTTCTATGAACAATTCCTGTCGCGCAATTTCACGCTCAATGACGTTGCGTATGGCTCGTGCAAACGCGTAGCTGTCTAGGTGACCCTCTAAAAGGTAGTCTCGCGCTCCGTGTAACATGGCCGTTTTACAGATGCCTTCATCATCCACGCCGGCGAGAACAACCACTGGAGTGGTGGGGGTGACCGACAACAGTCTATCGAGTGTGTCAACACCACGGCTATCGGGCAAGTAGAGATTGAGAAAGATTGCCCATACTCCTTTATGGGCCAACCTTTCAAGGCCGCTGGAGAGCGTTCTGGCCCATTCAAAACCCAATGGTCCGTCACTTGTGACGGTCAAGGCTTTTTTGAATGCCTCGGCGTGACAGGGGTCATCGTCGATGAGAAGTATATCGTTATGCTTACGGTTCATTGTTGTATGCACCAACGGGTTGCCTGCGCAACCCAACCGATTCACGCCGGTCGTCTCCTTTTGTAGTTTCTTTCAGCTTCCCGACTGTCGCTACACTGCCTATGCCGCTGCGCCCATACTAGAAGGCCTGCCCGGTCACATGTTCCGGTCTTTTCCATTAGATCGCGCAGCAGTCGGTGGAATGACTGCAATGGTATGCGGAGTTCGGTGCGGACCTGCTTGTCGCTCTTTCCGGCGGCGAGAGCCTGCAGCACGGTCGATTCTTCGACGGTCAACGTGACGTGCGGGCGGGGAGCTGAATCGTATGGCCCGTTTGCAGTAGGGACAAGGATTGGCACCGCCATTTGGACACGTTGCGTACGCACGCTGTCCGTGAGGTTCTCACCAGGCGATTGGTAGCGTAACCAAGTTTTTATCGGCTCCATTGGAATCTTCCATTTCACAGGCTACTTCGTAAAATGCAGGACCACCGTCCGTGTGGAGGGCTCAGTCTTCAAGAAGGCGTTTCGGGCTGCGGCCCCCCTCCGGCGGCGTGTGCCCAATAAATCGAAAGACGCTCGTCCGTAGCCGAAGAGACGACACTGATTTTGTGACTCAGCACTATGGCATTGAGCGGAGAGTTTTGTTCAGATCGCATGAGCGCTCAAGGCTTTACCCAAATGCTTCCCTTCCTGACCGTGCACTCTCGCTTTCATCGCGTACAGTGCCATGTCAGCGGCAGCCAAGAGAGTTTCGATCGCTTCGCCATTCTTAGGGTAGTTGGCGACGCCTACACTTACGGATAGCTTTGGGTGCTGGCCGTCATTCGCCAAGTTCTGGCAGATGCGGCGTGAGACCAGAGTGGCCGATTCTGAACATGTTTCCGGCAGTACAAGTGCAAACTCATCTCCGCCGAAACGCGCCGCTGTATCGGTGTCTCGACAACCCATGGACAAGGTGTCGGCGAGTCGGCAAAGCGCCTGACTACCCACCGGATGGCCGTAGCGGTCATTGACCTTCTTCAAATCGTCCAAGTCGAACAGCAATAGGGCGAACTCTCTGCCGGTGCGCCGTGACCGTTTGATTTCACTATCGAGGGCGTCCACAAGACTGCGATAATTTGCCAGACCAGTCAGAGAGTCCTTTGCGGCCTGTTGACGCAAATGATCCTCCAGTTCCCGCTGTTTCGTCACATCCTCTGCAATAATCTCGTAGCCTCCGGCCATTCCGTTTGTGCCTATGACTTCGCGTCCGCTGAGCCTAACCTTCAGGGGCGTGCCATCCTTCCGCTCCCAGTTGATTTCTAGGGCATCGCTTCGATCCGCCTGTCCGGAGTTTCCCAGCAGTTGTTGGCGCTTGCAGGGATCACAAATGATTCCACTCGTGAGGTTCGCTGCCAGAGGTTCTTCTTTTGTTGTACAGCCAAGCATCGTCACGAGCGCCTGATTAACATCCAAAAGCTTACCTTCTCGGTTGCAGCGGCATATCCCATAT
>Ga0182024_10000596_pt1 | contig 94145 bp, 90 predicted proteins | sample P32metaG_FD_120480 | JGI IMG/M metagenome (GOLD analysis project Ga0182024, IMG submission 120480) | Permafrost microbial communities from Stordalen Mire, Sweden - P3-2 metaG (Illumina Assembly) | ecosystem: Environmental > Terrestrial > Soil > Wetlands > Permafrost | place: Sweden: Stordalen... | reverse complement strand
GCGGGCGGCACGAAAGCGGCGACGCACCGCGCGACGCACCGCAGCGCCCCTGCGAGCGCCGGGCGCGGAGTGGCCGGCGTCGCCGTGGCGCTGGGCGCGGCACCCGCGGCCTTCAGGCGGACCGCCCCGGCCACCGCCCGCACCACGCTCGCCCACCCGGCCGCGAAGAAGTCGAGCGATCCGTTGGCGAAGCTCGGTGGGCAGATACCGCTGCCGATACCGGTGCCCGACTGGAGCAAGCCGATCATCATCGCGCTGCTGCTGCTGGCCGGCTGGTTCGGTGTGCGCTCTCGCCTCGCCGCGGTTCGCGCTCGCCGGCTCGAGCGACAGCGCGCGACGCTGCTCCGCGACGTCGGCGCGATGCAGGCCGCACTCGTGCCGGAGGTGCCGGCGCTGCTCGGCGGGTTGGCGGTGTCCGTCGCCTACCGGCCGGCGGAGGGGCCTGCCGCCGGTGGCGACTTCTACGACCTGTTAGCACCCGAGCCGGGGAAGGTCGCGATGATGCTCGGAGACGTCGCCGGCCACGGGCATTCAGCGCTCACCCACGCCGCGCTCACCCGCTATACGCTGCGCGCCTACCTGCAGGCGGGACTCGAGCCGCGCGCAGCCCTCGCACTTGCCGGGCGGGTCCTGGCCGATCCGCTGGGTGAGCGTTATGCGACGGTCGCGGTCGGCGTCTTCGACACGGCCGCCGGAACGTTGACCTACTCCCTCGCGGGTCATCCGCCGCCGATCGTGAACGGCGCGCAGGCGCGCGAGCCGGTGACCCGCTGCTCCTCCCCGCCGGTCGGCTGGGGCGCGCCCACGGGACGTCGCCAGACGACGATCTCGCTTCCCGCCGGTGCGGCGGCGTGCTTCTTCAGCGACGGGCTCATCGAGGCTCGCAGCGGCGGCGAGCTGCTCGGCCGCGAGCGCCTGCGCGAGATCGTCGCCGGCCTCGGCTCAGAGCCGGAGGCATCTGACCTGCTCGAGCGTGTCAGGGCGGCGGCCGAAGGGGCTCCGGATGACATGGTGGCGTGCGTTCTCTCGCCCGATCAGACCGCCGCCGGCGGTTGCACGCACGTCGAGGAGCTGGAGGCCGACTCAAAGGTGCTGTGCAAAGACGAGGTGCGGCGCTTCCTCGAGGAGTGCCTGGTGCCGGCGAGCGCGATCGCAGGCGTCATCGAGGATGCACGCGCAATCGCCGACTCATACGGCAGCGCGGTGCTGCGCGTCGAGCTGCCCGCCGCGAGCAGCACGGCGACGGCCACCGCGATGGCTCCGGGCTCCGGCGCGCGGCACGCTGAATCGCCTCGCGCCGCCGGCGACGCGAGCGAGCCTCTGCTCGAGGCGCTCCTCGCGGGATGACAACCGCGGCTCGCGTATTCGCGTACGCTTGCTCTGAGAAATTGCAAGGCAACGATTCGGAGGAAGAGATATGCCGCAGACCCGCCGTGCGAAGCAGGCCGGCAGCGCAGCGCTTGACCGTTTGCGGGCCTCGATCGAGGCCGCCGAAACCGCGCTGAAGGATCTGCAGGGCGAGGTGAGCCGCGACTCACGCGACCTGCTCAAGGACATCGGTAAGACGCTCAAGGCGACTCAGCGCAACCTCACCCGCAGTCGTCGGCGGATCGCCAAGGACATTGAGCACCTCGAACACGCGCTGGTGAAAGGCAAGGCAGCCTCCCGCCCGGCGCCGAAGGCGACGAGCGCATCGCGCTCGAGCACCGCGAGCAAAGCCGCTCGCCCCAAACGCTCCGCGAAACGGACGACGACGAAACGGGCCCCGGCGAAACGGGCCCCGGCCAAACGGACCACGGCCAAACGGAGCACGGCCAAACGGACCACGGCCAAACGGACCACGGCCAAACGGACCACGGCCAAACGGACCACGGCCAAACGGAAAACAGCCAAAGTCGGCTGAGTGCAAAGCGGCGCCCGGGTCTAGCCGGTGGCTGTGGCCCGGGCCTCGCGGACGATGCGCCGCATGCCCTTCAGCCAGCGCTCGGGATCCGAGCCCTTGAGCGCCATGAACCCCGCGACGTTTTCGTGGGGGAGGATCAGGAAGCGCTCGTCTGGGGGCAGATGCATGAGATCCGCACTCCCGCGTCTGAGTATTCGATCGCCAGCCACTCTGCCAGCGCGACGGCCGCGTGCTTGGTGACGCTGTAGACGAGCGATGAGACCTGCGTGAGCAGGCCGGCCGCCGAGGCGGTGTTCAGGAGGTAGCCCTCTCCGCGCTGCACCATCTCGGGCAGGAGCGCGCGGGCGGCCCACACGTGCGCCATCACGTTGACGTTCCATGCCTGCTCCCACGCCTCATCCGGCGCCTCGGGGCCGCCCATCGTGCCGGGAACGCCGGCGTTGGACAGGAAGATGTCGATCGGCCCGTGGGCCTCGGTCGCCTCGTCGATGAGCCCGCGCACCCCGCTCTCACTGGCGGCATCGAATTCCACCGCGAACCCACCCACCTGCTCGGCGATGGACCGGGCCGGCGCGATGTCGCGGTCGGCTACGACGACGACGCGCGCGCCCTCGGCGACGAAGCGCCGGACGAGCGCTCGTCCGATGCCCCCGCCCCCGCCGGTGACCACAACGTGCCTGTTGGAAAGCTCCACACGGCGTACTGTATGTGGCCCATGACCGCTGAGGCCAACGCCGCACGGTCGCCAGTCGCGCCGCTCTGGGGCGAGCTGCGCTACAGCGGCGAGCTCGCCCGTCTGCTGGCGGACGGCGCGTTTCGCGCGCCCGCTCGCCGCGCCGACGCCCAGCCCGTGCTGCTCATCCCCGGCTTCATGGCGGGCGATTCCTCGATGGCTGTGCTGAGGCGCTGGCTGCGCCGGCGCGGACATCGCGTCTCAACGAGTGGGATGCGCGCCAATGTCGACTGCGCAGAGCGGGTGATCAGCCGTCTCGAGCCTCGGCTGCGCAAGCTTGCGGCGGACAGCGGCCAGCCCGTGTTCCTGATCGGACAGAGCCGCGGCGGCACCCTTGCCCGCTCGCTGGCCGTGCGCAACCCGGAAATCGTCTCGGGGCTCGTGATGCTGGGATCGCCGGTGTGCGATCCGCTTGCGGTGTCCGGACCGGTGCTTCGGACGGTGCGCTGGATGGCATGGCTCGGGGACCGGGGGCTTCCGCGGGTGTTCTCGAGGACCTGCGCGGACGGCGCCTGCTGCGAGCAGTTCCGCGACGATCTGACGGCGCCGCTACCGTCGCAAATCGCGGCCGTCGCCGTGCACTCCCAGAGTGACGCGATCGTCGACTGGCGTGCATGTCTTGACCCTCACGCCGAACCGGTTGAGGTCAACTCGAGCCACTGCGGAATGTCTGTCCATCCTGAGGTCTACCGGATGCTCGAGCGCGTGCTCGACGCCACGAAGGAGGGTGCATGGAGTGGATGAGCCCCATCGACTCGTCGTTTCTGCACATCGAGAACGACGTCACGCCGATGCACATCGGCGGGGTCAGCATCTTCGAGGGTCCGCCGCCGCGGTTCGAGGACCTGCGGGCGATGGTCGCGCGCAAGCTCGACCTGGTGCCGCGCTACCGGCAGAAGGTCCGATTCGTGCCGCTGGCCGTGGGCTCGCCCGCGTGGATCGACGACCCTCACTTCAGCCTCGACTATCACATGCGCCACACCGCCATTCCGGCTCCGGGCACCGAGGAACAGCTGCGGCAGATGGCCTCGCGCGTGTTCTCAGGGCACCTGGACAGGAACAAGCCGCTGTGGGAGCTGTGGGTGGTCGAGGGCCTTCAGGAGGGCCGCTGGGCGCTGCTCTCCAAGGTCCATCACTGCATGGTTGACGGTGTGGCGGCGACGGATCTGATGTCGGTGATGTTCTCCGACAGCACCGAGGGCTCTGCCGAGGAGACGTGGTCGCCCGACCCGGAGCCCTCCTCGATCGAGGTCTTCATCCGGACGCTCGTGCGGCGGGCGACTCCCGCGGGGCAGCTGGACGCGCTGCAGCATGCGCTGCGCACGCCGCGGGAAACCCTGCGCTCGTTCGGCGAGATCGCCCGCGCGTCCGTGGCGGCGGGGCGAACGCTGCGCCCGGTGGCGCCGTCCTCGCTGACCGGTCCCATCGGCCCCCACCGTCGCTGGAGCTGGGCCCAGGTGCGCCTGACGGACATCAAGGAGGTCCGGGTCGCGCTCGGCGGCACCGTCAACGACGTGGTGCTCACGGTCATCACGAACGGGTTCCGCGAGCTGCTCGAGTCTCGCGGCGAGGAGATCGCCGGGGACCGTGTGCTGCGCACGATGGTTCCCGTGTCGGTGCGCCGGCGCGGGGAGGAGGGGGTCTACAACAATCGCGTCTCAGCCGTGTTCGCCGGATTGCCAGTGGGCCTTGTGGATCCCGCCCGGCGCCTGCGGCAGATCCGCGCCGAGATGGATGGCGTCAAGCAGTCAAAGCAGGCGGTGGCGGGAGATGTGCTGACGTCGCTGTCGGGGTTCGCGCCGCCGATGCTGCTGGCGCTGGGAAGCCGCCTCGTGACGCTTTCCCCGCGGCTGAACATGCACACGGCCACGACCAACGTGCCGGGCCCGCAGCAGCCTGTTCAGACACTGGGGCGGCGCATGCTCGAGTCCTATCCCTTCGTGCCGGTCGTGGGCTCGATCCGCATCGTCGTTGCGATCTTCTCCTATGACGGCGGGCTGTACTTCGGCATCACCGGCGATTACGACGGCGCCCCGGACATAGACGTGCTGGCGGCCGGCATCGAGCGGGGGATGGAGGATCTGCTCGAGCTGGTGACTCCGGCGAAGCACGCTCATCGAAACGGCGGAAAGCAGAGCGCCGCCGCGCGCAAGGCGGCGAAGAAGGGGTCGAGGGGCCGCTCCGCGAAGGCGGCCAGGTGAAGCTCGCGACGTTCGCCGGTGCAGCCGGTGCGCCGGTCCTCGGTGTCGTCGAGGGCGCGAGCGTCATCTCGGTGCAGGCCGCCCACGAACAGCTGCGAGGCGGCCGCCCAGCGGAGCTCGAGGACATGCTGGCGCTGATCCGGGGAGGGGCCGGGGCGCTCGAGCTCGCGGCCGAGCTCGCCCGCGAGGCTCCGGGCGACTGCCGCCATGCGCTCGCCGAGGTGCAGCTCCTCGCCCCGCTTCCACAGCCGGCCCAGATCCGCGACTTCCTGTGCTTTGAGGAGCACCTGAAGAACTCGTTCGCGCAGGCGGCGAAGCTGACCGGCGAGGAGCGCGAGATCCCGGCGGTCTGGTATCAGCAGCCGATCTACTACAAGGCGAACCGGTTCTCGGTGAACGGTCCCGAGGCCGACGTGGTGTGGCCGTCCTACTCGCAGGTGATGGACTACGAGCTCGAGCTGGCCTGCGTGATCGGGAGCGGCGGGCGCGACATCGAGAGCCCGGACGCGGCGGGGCACATCTTCGGCTTCACGATCTTCAACGACGCGTCCGCCCGCGACGCCCAGATGATCGAGATGGGCGGGACGCTGGGGCCGGCGAAGGGCAAGGACTTCGATACGGGAAACGTGTTCGGCCCGTGGATCGTCACCCCCGAGGAGCTCGGCGACCCGTATGCGCTGGAGATGGTGGCGCGGGTCAACGGGGAGGAGTGGAGCCGCGGCAACTCCGCGAGCATGCATCACCGCTTCGAGGACATGATCGCCTTCGTGTCACGCTCGGAGACGCTCCATCCCGGGGAGATCCTCGGCTCCGGCACGGTGGGTAGCGGCTGTGGCCTTGAGCTGGGCCGGTTCCTCTCCGACGGTGACGTTGTCGAGCTCGAGATCGACGGCATCGGCGTGCTGCGAAACCGGTTCGTGAAATGAGCTACAGGGCAGGGCTGCAGGAGGTGGGGGACGGGCTGTATGCCTACCTTCAGCCGGACGGCGGCTGGGGGTGGAGCAACGCGGGACTGATCACAGACGGCGAGGCCACGCTGCTGGTGGACACGCTGTATGACCTCGCGTTGACCGAGCGGATGCTGCGCAGCATGCGCGATGCCGTACCGGCGGCCGCCCGCATAGACACCCTCGTCAACACGCACGCAAATGGCGATCACTGCTACGGAAACCAGCTCGTGTCAGGAGCCCGGATCGTCGCCTCCGAGCGCACGGCCGTGGAGATGGGCGAGCTGCCGCCGGCCGCAATGGCGGCGCTGATCGAGCAGGCGCCGCAGATGGGCGAGCTGGGCGCGTTCTTCCTCCGGTGCTTCGGGGCGTTCGACTTCTCGGGGATCGAGCTCGAGCTGCCGCAGGAGACCTTCAGCGGGCGCATCGAGCTCTCGGTGGGCGAGCGGGCGCTCGAATTGATCGAGGTCGGTCCGGCGCACACCCGCGGTGACACGCTCGTGCACGTGCCCGGCGCAAGGGTGCTGTTCAGCGGGGACATCCTCTTCTCCGAGGCCCATCCGATCGTGTGGGCGGGGCCGGTGTCGAACTGGATAGGCGCGTGCGAGCGGATCCTCGCGATGGACGTCGACGTGATCGTGCCGGGCCACGGCCCGCTGGCCTCCCCGGCAGCCGTGCGCGAGCTGAAGGCGTACTTCGAGTATCTCTACGACGAGGCGCGGGCCCGGCGGGAGGAGGGGATGACGGCGCTTCAGGCGGCGCGGGCGATCTCGCTTGAGCGGTGGGCGGACTGGGGCGAGTCCGAGCGGCTGGTGGTGAACGTATCCAACATCTACGCCGAGCTCGCGGGCGACGCAGAGCCGCTGAACCCGGTGGTGGCCTTCGAGCAGATGGCCGAGCTCGCGCGCTCCCGCTGAGCTACTCGAACTCGGGGGCCGTCCACCCCGCAAGGAGGTCCGGCAGCCCGTCGCTGACGCGGTCTGAGAATCGCGCCGGGCGCTTCTCGAGAAACGAGGTCACGCCCTCGGCCGCGTCGGCCGATTGCCCGCGCGAGAGCATTCCCCGTGAGTCGGCGCGGTGGGCGAGCATCGGGTGCTCTGCGCCGAGCATCCTCCACAGCATTCGCCGTGCCAGCGCGACCGACACCGGGGCGGTGTTCTCGGCGATCTCGCGTGCCAGCTCGTGTGCCGCGGCCAGCAGCTCCCCCGGCGGGTGCAGGCTGCGCAGAAGGCCGCCTTCGAGTCCCTCCTGGGCGGAGAACACCCGCCCGGTGGCGACCCACTCCATCGCGCGGCTGATGCCGACGGCACGCGGCAGAAACCAGCTCGAGGCCGCCTCCGGGACGATGCCGCGGCGGGCGAACACGAAGCCCATGCGGGCGTCCTCGGATGCCAGGCGGATGTCCATCGGCAGGGTCATCGTTGCCCCTACGCCGACGGCCGGGCCGTTGATCGCGGCGATCACCGGCTTGGTGGAGTCGAACACGCGGAGCGTGAACTGGCCGCCGTTGTCGCGGGGGACCGACTCGGCGTGTCCCCGGGCGCGGTAGTCGAAGGTCTCGCCGCCGCCGGCGAGGTCCGCCCCCGCGCAGAAGCCGCGGCCGGCGCCGGTGACGATGATCACTCGGACATCGTCGTCGGCGTCCGCCTGATCGAACGCCTGGATGAGCTCGGAGCCCATGGTCGCCGTCCAGGCGTTCAGGCGATCGGGACGGTTGAGGGTGATGGTGAGAACGCCCTCTGAGATCTCGGTGGTGATCTGCTCGAAGTCCATGACGGGGCGTCCTCTCGCGAGTTTCGATTGTATTGGCGGTGTGCCGGACGCGACGATAGACGAGCTGGTGCTCGCGGATGCGGCCGAGCGGTGGGCGGCGCTCGGATTCGCGGTGTCCGACGGCGCGGTGCAGCTCGGCGGCGTGCGGCTCGCCTTCACCGATCCCGAGGCGGGCCGACGGATCGTGTGTTGGTCGTTGCGGGGGATCGCGAGCACCGAGCTCGACGGGCTTGCCACCCGGGTATCGGAGCGGCCCGTGCCCGCTCAGGCTCCGGAGCATCCGAACGGGGTTCTGGGGATCGATCATGTCGTGGCGATCTCACCGGCGCTCGATCGCAGCGTGAGCGCCCTCCGAGCCGCGGGTCTGGATCTGCGCCGCGTGCGTGAGGAGCCGACGCCCGCGGGAGCGCCGCGGCAGGCGTTCTTCCGGCTGGGGGAGGAGATCCTCGAGGTGGTGGCAGAGCCCGAGGAGGTGGTTGCGCGCTCCGGCGGAGCGGAGCGTCCCGCACACTTCTGGGGCCTCGCGCTGCGGGTCGGCGATCTCGAGCGCACCGTCGAGAGCCTCGGCGAGCACGCCGGGGCGATCCGCGATGCGGTGCAGCCCGGGCGGCGCATCGCCACGGTGCGGCGCTCGGCCGGGGTGGCGATTCCGCTCGCGCTGATGAGCCCTCCCGTGCGCTCGGAGGCGTCCTGAAGGCAGCACCGACGCGGGCGTGGGCCGGACCGGCCTGACCGATACCGTCCAGCCCATGGCCACGAGCAGCTCAGCGTCGGTGAAGCGGCTGACCCTGATCGCGTGCATCCTGGGCTCGGGCATCGCGTTTCTGGACGGCACCGTCGTGAACGTGGCGCTGCCGAGGATCCAGGTGGCGCTCGGGGGTGGCCTGGCCGCCCAGCAGTGGATCGTGAACGGCTATCTGCTGACGCTAAGCGCCCTGATCCTGGTGGGGGGCTCGCTGGGGGATCTGTATGGCGAGCGGCGGGTGTTCGCAACCGGGGTGGGCGGCTTCGGCGTGGCCTCGCTGGCGTGCGCGCTGTCCCCGTCGATCGGCGCCCTGGTGGTCGCCCGCGCCGTGCAGGGCGTCGCCGGCGCGCTGCTCGTGCCGAGCTCGCTGGCGGTGATCATGAACACGTTTTCGGAGTCGGAGCGCGGCGGGGCGATCGGCAGCTGGACGGCATGGGCCGCGATCGCCGGGGTGCTGGGACCGCTCGTCGCCGGTGAGCTGCTCGCGATCGGATCCTGGCGGTTGATCTTCCTGATCAACATTCCCCTGGCAGCCGCCTGCGTGATGCTGATCCTGGTGGCCGTCCCCAGGTCCGCACCCCGTGCCCGGGATGGGCGCCGGGTTGACGTGCCCGGCGCTCTGCTGTGCGCGTTTGGCCTCGGGGGGTCGGTGTTCGCCCTGATCGAGCAGCCGCGGCTCGGCTGGTCGAGCCCGGCGGTGGCGATACCGCTCCTGGCCGGGATCGTGCTGCTGGGCGTCTTCCTTCTCTACGAGGCGCGGGCCGCGGACCCGATGCTCCCGCTGGGGCTGTTCCGCCGGCGAAACTTCTCGGCGGGGAACATCGAGACGTTCTCGATGTATGCGGGCCTGTCGATCCTGTTCTTCTTCCTCGTGCTGTTCCTGCAGCAGATCGGCGGATACACGCCCCTGCAGAGCGGGCTTGCGACGCTGCCGGTGACGGTGGTCATGTTCGTGCTCTCGCGCAGGTTCGGAGCGCTCGCGGACCGTCTCGGACCACGTCTGTTCATGGGCGGCGGGCCGCTGGTGGCCGCCTGCGGCCTGCTGCTGCTGCAGCGGGTCACCCTGAAGGTCGACTACGTCTCGGAAGTGCTCCCCGCGCTCATCGTGTTCGCGCTCGGGCTGTCGATGACGGTTGCGCCGCTGACGGCGGCGGTGCTCGCCGGCGCGGGCGCCGAGCAGTCGGGTATCGCCTCCGGCGTGAACAACGCGATCGCGCGAGTGGCGGGGCTGCTCGGCACCGCTGCGCTCGGCGCGATCGTGGCGGCCTCCTTCAGCTCGACGCTGAGCCGACTGGCGGGAAGCGGGCTGGCGCCGTCAGGGCGTGCCGTGCTCGCGCAGGCCAAGCGGCTTCCGCTGGGTCGCCCCGATGTTCATGGGCTACCGGCGGGCCAGGCGCATGCGCTGGCGAGGGCCGCCGAGGAGGCCTCCCTGCACAGCTTCCATCTGGGGATGGCCATCGCCGCGGCGCTCGTCGCGGTTGGGGGCGTGGTGGGAGTCGCGGGGATTCGCAACCCGAGCAAACTCGTACACGCCGCGTCATGCCCCGCCGGGCAGCTGATCGGAGCGAGCAGCGAGCTGGCCCAGCCGCCGCACGGCGGTGGGCTCGAGGCTCAGCCCACTGGCTCGCGCGCGTAGGCCCGCATGGCGTCGATGATCGGGCCGAGCCTGAGCCCGCGATCGGTCAGCCGGTACTCGACTTTCGGAGGGCTTGACGGGATCACCGTCCGCTCGATCAGCCCGGCCGCCTCGAGGTCGCGCAGGCGCTCGGCGAGCATCCGGGGCGAGATGCCCGCGACCGCCTCGGCGAACTCGTTGAAGCGCAGCGCGCCGGTGAGCGCCGCGTAGATGATCGACAGCTGCCAGCGCCGCTCGAGGAGGTCCGCCGTCTGACGGACCTCCACCGGGACGGGTTGGCACCTACGAGACGTGCGCGACATCGCGAGCCGGCTCCAGTGCCCGGTCGAGGACCTCCTGGACGGTCATCACCGGGTGGAAGGTCATCTGCTTTCTGACCTCCTCGGGGATCTCATCCAGATCGCCGCGGTTGCGCTCGGGCAGGATGACGTCGGTCAGGCCGGCGGCATGGGCGGCAAGCGCCTTCTGCTTGAGCCCGCCGATCGGCAGCACGCGCCCCTGCAGGGTGACCTCTCCGGTCATGCCGACGGTGTGCTTGACCGGGCGCCCGGACAACAGCGACGCCAGCGCCGTGACCATCGTCACACCCGCGCTCGGGCCGTCCTTGGGGATCGCCCCGGCGGGAACGTGGACGTGGAACTCGCGGTTCTCGAAGGCGCCCTCGTCGATGCCGAGCTCATCGGCGTGACCGCGGACGTAGGAGAGGGCGATGCGCGCCGACTCCTTCATCACGTCGCCCAGCTGGCCGGTGAGCACCAGGCTCGAGCCTCCGCCGCTGGCCTTCATGGCGGTGGCCTCGACGAACAGCACGTCTCCGCCGGCGCCTGTGACGGCCAGCCCGGTGGCGACGCCCGGTGTCGCGGTCCGCGCCGCGGATTCCTGGAAGTACTTCTGGCGGCCGAGCGCATCGCGGACGGCGTCCAGGTCGATCTTCACAGGTGCCTGCTTGGCGGCCTTTGCGGCTTTGGTCTTCTTGGCGGGCTTCTTCTCGGCCTCGACGGCGACCTTGCCGTTGTCCTTGGCCGACGCCTTTCCAGCGTTCTTGTCCGCGGCCTTCGGCTGCCCGTCGGTCTCGGCGAGGACCTGCGAGGAGGCGATCCTGGTGGCGGTCTTGCGCAGCACCGTGCCGAGCTCGCGCTCCAGGTTTCGTACGCCCGCCTCGCGGGTGTAGTCGCTGATGATCGTGCGCAGCACATCATCTGAGATCGCCACCTCGTCCTCGCGCAGGCCGTTGCGGTCGCGCTGGCGCGGCCACAGGTAGCCCTTGGCGATGGCGAGCTTCTCCTCGGAGGTATAGCCGTCGAAACGGATCACCTCCATGCGGTCAAGGAGCGGCCCGGGGATGGTGTCGGCGACGTTGGCCGTGGCCAGGAACATGACCTGTGAGAGGTCCAGCTCGACGTCGAGGTAGTGGTCGCGGAACGAGTGGTTCTGTGCGGGGTCGAGGACCTCGAGCAGAGCCGAGGAGGGGTCACCGCGCCAGTCGGCGCCGACCTTGTCGACCTCGTCCAGGAGGATCACCGGGTTCATCGTGCCGGCGTCGCGGAGGGCCCTGACAAGGCGTCCGGGCAGCGCGCCGATGTAGGTGCGTCGGTGCCCCCGGATCTCGGCCTCATCGCGCACGCCGCCAAGCGACATGCGGACGAACTCCCGGCCGGTGGCACGGGCGATCGACTCGCCGATGGAGGTCTTGCCGGTTCCCGGGGGGCCGATCAGGGTGAGGATCGCCCCCGACTTGGGGTCTGCCTCGATGCCGCGATCGGAACGCAGCTTGCGCACCGCCAGGTACTCGGTGATGCGGTCCTTGACGTCCTGCAGCCCCTCGTGGTCCGCGTCCAGCACGGCTCGCGCCGCGACCGGGTCCAGGTGCTCCTCCGAGCGCTTTGACCAGGGCACCGCGATGAGCCAGTCCAGGTAGGTGCGGATCATGCTCGACTCGCCCGTCTGCTCGCCCATGCGCTCCAGGCGGCTGAGCTCCTTGAGGGCCTGCTCGTTGACGGCCTCGGGCATGGAGGCCTCCTCGATCTTGGCGCGGTACTCCTCCACGACCGAGGCGTCGTCGTCGCCCAGCTCCTTGCGGATCGAGTCCATCTGCTTGCGCAGGAAGTAGTCGCGCTGCTGCTTCTCAGCGCCCTCCTGCACGTCCTCGCGGATGCGCTTGCGCACCTGCAGCTCGGCGAGGCTCTCGCGTTGCAGTGAGACCGCGAGCTCGAGGCGCTCGGTCACGTCGAGCGTGCGCAACAGCTCGACCTTCTGCTCGTATGACAGGTTGGGGGAATAGCCGGCGGAGTCCGCCAGGGCTCCCGGCTCGGCGATGGCGCGAAGGAACGCGGAGATGCGCCCGTCGTCGCCGCGCAGCTCGAGGATCTCCTCGACGGTTGCGCGGTACTCGCGCTCGAGCTCACGCGTGCGCCCGTCAACGGGCACATCGTCGGGACGCTCATCGACCTCGACGCGCAACTCGCCGCCGGGTCCGGTCTGGGCGGCGCCGATCAGCGCGCGGTGCTCGCCGGAGATGGCAACAGCACGGCCGCCGCCGGGCAGACGGATCTGCTCGGAGACCTCGGCGATGGTGCCCACCTCAAGAAACTCGTTCTCGTGGCGGGGGACGAGCACGACTCGCTCGTCGTCGCCGACGTCCACGGTCAGCGTGATGCCCATGTTGGGGAACACGACGGTGTCATCGAGCGGGATCAGCCGCAGGACGGGCTTCTGTTGTATCTGGGGACTATCTGTGGCAGTTGGCATAGGTAACGGCTCCATATGAGCTTACGAAAGTGTAGTTAGTATAGCGCGCGATGGTTGCGTGCGCAAGTACTCCTCAGGTCATCCCGCAAACGGCATTCCAGAGCCAGATATCGGGAGACAATCACGCTCGGCGCCCCGCACGCGGCGTTGCATCGCCGGCCGCCGAGCGGGCTGGACGAGCCCCGGCGCGGGCTACTCGGGCGCGTCGAAGGTGACCTCGACGTTCTGCTCGTCGATGCGCTCCTGGACCTCGGCGGAGGCGGTGAGGGCACGCCTGTCGGCGTCGAGCAGGGGGTCTGAGAAGAAGCTGCGCGGCCACAGGCGGCGTGCGCGCACGACGTTGACCTCGGCCGCCACGAGCGTCACCTGGGCTCCCAGATACAGCCATGCCAGCAGCCCCAGCACGAACGCGAACAGGCCGGAGGTCTGCTTGGCGTGGCGCACCACGTGGTCGACGTAGTAGCCGCCGACGTGCTGGAGGATCTGCCACATCACGGCCCCGACGATCACTCCAGGAATGAGATTGCGGGTTTTGATCTCGTCGCTCGTGAGCAGGCGGAAGGCGGTGAAGAAGAGGAGCAGGTTGAACGCGAGCGCCAGGAGGATTCCGCCCACAAGTTCGACCGCGCCGGTCGTCTGGGCGGTGACGTAGCCGGCGGCAGCGGTGGAGACGATGGCCATCACGCCCAGCACGAACAGCAGCCCCAGCCCCCGGAGACGCCAGGTGAGGAAGTTGGGGCGGCGCTTGTGGGGGATGTACCAGACCTGGTTGAAGGCGTTCTGGGCGGCGCCGGTGATGCCCAGGCCGGCCAGTATCGATCCGATCAGGCCGATCGCCAGCGCGATGCCGCTGCCCTTGAGCGAGTGGACGTTTTCCTGCAGCTGGTTGCCGATGATCGGGAACTGGCTGAGGGTCGAGTGCAGCACGCTCTCCTGGGCGCTGGGGTTGCCCTGGAGCACGAACCCGAGGATCGTGACGAACACGAGCAGCAGCGGGAACAGTGAGAAGAAGCCGTAGTAGGCGATCAGCGCGGCGAGCTGGCTGGCGCCGTCGTCTGAGAACTTCTTGAAGACGGCGGCGAGGAAGCTGAGGCGCCGGCTCTGCTGCTGGCGGCGGTCGAGGGCGTGGAGGTGGTCGGTGAGGCTCACCGGATCGCTCCCATCAGGGCGCGGGGTAGAGCGCAGCCCGAGGAGGTCCGCATTTGGGAGGGGGGTGTGCTGGGCCTCGCGCTCGACACCCCTATGTGTCTACTGGATATGGACAGCAAAGACGAGTCCTGGGTGCGGGCTGGCCGGGGAACGGCAAGGGCCGGACGGGATCCGGGTCGGAGAGGGCGGGCCGTGATCCGGCCGAGGAGGTGGCGCTGGTTGTGCGAGCCAAGCGCGATCTCCTGCTGAGGGTCTTCCGCTACCAGTTGAGGCGGGAGGATCTCGAGGACTGCTACGGGCAGGCCACGCTGGAGCTGGTCGCATTCGTCCGACGAGGGGGACCGCTTCGCCGGCCGGGTGCACCTCGGCAACCTGCTCGAGCAGCGCTTCCAGTCCCGGGTCCGTGATCGTCGGCGGGCGCTCTCGGGGCGCAGCCCGATGCAGGCCGCGTTGGAGTCCTCCCTGTCGCTCGGGGCCGCCGGTGAGGGGGTCGAGATCGTCGATCTGCGGGCGGATCTGGAGAAGCTGGTGATGCTGCGCCACGAACTGCGCCGGATCGGGCGGCACGTGCAACAGCTGACCCCGGATCAGCGGCTCGTGCTGGCCTGTCAGCTGGAATCGATCAGCCGGGGCGAGTTCTGCAGCCTCTACGCCTGGTCGCCGGAGAAGTACCGCAAGGTCGCCCAGCGAGCACGTGCCCGCCTGCGCGCGCTGATGGCGGCCGCCGAGGCAGGTGTCCCACTGACCCCCCAGGCGTCGGAATCGGAAGCAGGACCCGCCCATGAGCAACCATCCCCCCACTCATAGGCCGGTCCTCTGGGACACCGGCGGTCGATCGAAACGACGACGGCTCGGCGATGCCCATTCGCGCACCTGCGGCCGGAAGTCGGGGCCTTCCCGAGCTTGGCTTCCGGCCGCTGGCGTTCGCGGCCAGATGTCGACACGGCCGCCCCAATCGTGATGGCGATCCTGCGCAGAACCCCACGGGAGGTGTACCGGGTGTACAGGGAGGCCGAGTACCTCGCCGGGGCTGACGAATTCGGCGAGTGGCACACGTCGCGCTCGACACGGGCCCCGCAACAGCGCCCGCTGCTCCGACTGGGGGCAGCCGGAGCCCTGAGCGCCGCGTTGGGGGCGTTCGGTGCGGTGCTCGTGTTCGCGGGCATCGGGGTGCGCTCGCCAGGTCGTCGGGTCGCGGCGAATGGGACGTCGGTGAAGGTAGGAGTGATGCTTCGGCCGGGGGAGGCGGACAGTGTGCCCTCCGCTGGTAGAGATCGTGCGCGGCGCATCGCTCGGATGCGTCACACCCGCGCTGCTGGATGGCGAGGGGTCGGTGGATCGGCGCGTGCGGCTCGCTCAGCCTCACCGCAGCGAGCAGCCCCGAGCGCGCCGGGCGTCCCGGCAAAGCCGGTCGGGGTGAAGCCCGCTGTCGCCTACGACGCCACCCGGGCCGATCCGGGCGAACGTGATGCGAGGTCGCCGACGCAGAGCGAGTTCGGGTTCGAGCGCTGATGGGGGCGGGGGAAGCCGACCGCATCGGGGCACGCGTGAGCGTGAGGGCGACGCCGCTCTGGAGGATCCGTTTCGCGCGATCACTGTTCAGATACCTGCTCGGTGCGGTTTCGCTTGCCGGGCTCGCGGCGAGCGCCCGCTTCGCGATCGCACCTCCGAGTCCTGCGGCACCCTCCGCCTCCCTGCGGGCGCCGGCGCCGCCGGACCGCGGAGCTGAAGGCTATGCGTCGCTGTTCGCACGCCGTTATCTGACCTGGAACGCCGCGGAACCGCAGGTAAGCCAGCGAGCGCTCGCACCGTTCGTGGGCGGAGGGATGGAACCAGACGCCGGACTGGAGCTTCCAGCGAGTGGCGAGCAGCAGGTGGAGTGGGACGAAGTCGTGCAGGAACGCGAGCCCTTGACGGGCGAGCACGTCTACACGGTGGCAGCTCAGACCGACACGGCGGGCTTGCTGTACCTGACGGTCGGCGTGGTCCGCCAGCAAGGTGGCAGTCTCGCGCTGGCCGGCTACCCGGCCTTCGTGGGAGCGCCGGCCTCGACCGTGGCGCGGGCTCCGGCGCGCCTACGCGAACTGCAGGAACCGGTGCTGGCCACCGTGGTGGAACGGGCTCTGCGCAACTACCTCGACGCATCCGCGGGCGAGCTGGCGGCAGACCTGACGAACGGCGCACGTATTTCTCTCCCCGAGCAGCCGCTCAGCCTGCAGTCGGTGCAGCACCTGAGCTGGGGGCCGGGCGCGAGCACCGTGCTCGCGGCGGTGCAGGCGCAGGACGGGCGCGGCGCTCAGTACACGCTCGACTACGAAATCGACGTTGCCCGGGCCCAGGGCCGGTGGGAGGTGTCCGCCGTGCAGATGGATCCGGACGACTGAGCCCGCGGTCCGCGAAGGGAGCTGGACCAGTGCGCACGTGCATTGCCACCAGGACAAAGAGGATCGACCTAAGGAGCCGCAATGAATCGCTTGAATCGACGTCTACGGATCTCGCCGCCGGTGGATCGATCGTCGCGAGGGGCCGTGAGCGTCTTCGCCGCCATTGCCGTGTTGTTCGCGTGCTCCTGCCTCGGCACGCCGGCAACGGCGCACGCCGCAGTCGACGCCACCGCGCCTGTGAACACCCAGCAGGCCACAAGGTCCGAACAGAAAGGAAGCGCACTGGAATCGGCTGCCGCCAAGGCCGGAACGACAGGACGCGCGGTTGCGATGAGTCTGATCGGACTGGCGTTCGCCGTCGCGGCCACGGTGCTCGCGTTTCGCCGCGATTTCAAGGAGGCGGCGGGTGTGTTCGCGGTGGGGATCGTTTCCGTGCTGCTGGCCACCCCGGCCGGCGTGAGCCTCCTTCGCGACACCGTCACGTCGCTGTTCGGGTCGAGTTGATGGAGATCCGCTCCTACCGCAAGGTCTTCGACCTGGAGCGACGCATCTACCGCATCGATCGGCTGCGGTTAAACCCTGGCGGCGTGCCCGTGCGAGGAGTCGTCTACTTCCTGGCGATCCTCCTCGCAGCCCTGCTCGCCCGGCGATTGCCGCTGCTCGAGATCGTCGCGAAGCTGCCGCCCTGGTACCTGGGGGATCTCGCGATCCCCGCTGCGAGCGCGGCGTTGCTCACGATGATCCGCGTCGAGGGGCGGCCGTTTCATCTTGCCGCGCTAGCACTTGCACGCTACCGGACCGGACCGCTCCGGCTCGCGGGCGCGCGGCCCACGGGTCCGGTGGGTCGGTGGTGCCCGGATGAGATCGTCCTACTGCCAGACGGCTCGGACGGCCGGCTGCGCCGGCTCCGCTACACCGTCCCTGGCGCCGTGAGGGTCGTGGTGCAATACGAGCGCTCAGAGGGGGCAACCGACCTGGGGCTGTCGAGCCTCACACGGCTGCGACGCGGTCCGGCGCTCACCCTCCGCGGGCTGCCCGATGGGGGAGCTCTGAGCCCGGGTGAGGTGATCGCGCTCGCCCCGGGGGCGCGACTGATGGTCCGATCTGACGCCCGCTCGCTGCGGGAGGCGCAATGAGGGCGCCGATCGGGTTCGTATACGGCAACTGCGTGTTTGCGGACGGGCTCGACGACAGCTGGGCCGCGTTCAGGCTTGAGGTGGCCTCTTACGAGTGGCTCAGTGAAGACGGCAAGCGAGCCCGATTCCTCGCGCTGCTTGGCGGCTTGGAGGCGCTCGAAGCGGATGTGCAGATCCTGCGCGTAGGCCGGCGCTGGGAGCTCGAGCGATATGCGCTCGAGCTCGGAGGCGGCGACGGTGGAGAGGGGTCCGGCGAGGTAGAGACTGCGGGGGGGCACGCACGGGCGCGGGCGCGCTACGTGGCAGAGCACGAGCGGCGCCTGAGGCACATTGGCGGCGCGAGACCCGCGGTTTTCCTGATCGTGAGTCTCCGCGAGCCCGAGCGGGACGTCGCGTCATACGTATCGAAGGCCGCAGAGCAGCATCCCAGAGAGTGGTGGGCTGGAATCAGGCGCGCCTTCTCGACGCGCGACAGGCGGGTCCTGAAGGTCTCTGAGCTCGAGAATGCACGGGTGCGCGCCGATCAGGCGCACGCTCGGCTGGCGGACTTTCTACCCGTGCGCCAGGCACGCGGAGTGGAGCTTCAGTGGCTCATCCGCAGGGCGTACTGCCGCGGACTGGGAGAGCCGGTAATCGACGGGTTGCACGAGCCGCGAGCACTCGTTTTCGAGCGAAACGGAGAGGCGATGCTGGCCCCCCTCGAGGGCGACGTGATGCGCTGGATGGACGGTTATGTCGAGCACAGGGGCAGGGCCCTGCGGGTGGAGTCCGAGCTCGGCACGAGTTGGCAGACGCAGCTCGTGGTGGGGGCCCTGCCCGAGCAGATCCAGTTTCCGGGCGCGCGCGCGGAGCTGATGTTCGCGCCGGCAGAGGGTCTGCCGTTTGGGATAGATCTGTCTCTGAACGCCCGGTTTTTGCCGAATGAGCTGGCTCTTCGGATCGCCCGAAAACGGATTCAGGACGCTGACCAGATCATGCGGGCGGAGTCCGACGGTGAGCAGGGGGTGTCCGACCTCGCGTACGAGCGCACGCAGCAGGCTCGGGACCTGCTCGCACACCTGCAGGCATCGAGTCGCCCACCTCTGCTGCGGGCGACACTCGCGATTGCGGTGGCGGCGGACAGCGAGGAGGAGCTCGAGCAGCGGGTGGACATGTGTCGGAGGGCCTATGGGGAGATCCGTCTGCACCGACCGCTCGGCGATCAGCTGCAGCTGTTCCTGCAGCACCTTCCCGCGCAGCGCACGCGGGTGCAAGGCTACGACGACACGCTGACGACAGAGCAGGTCGCGGCGATGATGCCGACCGCCACGCATGCAGTGGGTTCGCGACGGGGTTTCTACCTCGGGCACACGCTGACCGGCTCCAGGCAACCAGTCAGGTTCAACCTCCGGGAGGGCTCGGATGGCGATCGCAATGCGACCATTCTCAGCGTCGGGGCGCTGGGGTCGGGCAAGACGACGCTCGACCAGAAGCTCAAGTACGAGGGATTCCTTCAGGGCGCGCGCGTAATCGACTGCGACCCGAAGGGCGACCATCGCTTTCATCTGCTCGAGGAGGTGGCGCCCCACACGGAGTGCGTGACGCTGCGTCCGGATCCGGCGCTGCGGGGGGTACTGGACCCGCTGCGAGTCGCGCCCGAGCATCTGCGCCAGGACACCGCGGTGTCCTTTCTTCGCGACCTCCTGCCGGGACGGGCCGAGCCGGCGTGGGAGACGGCCGTGGTTGCAGCGGTGGACCGCGTGGTGAGGAGATCTCGCGAGCCGACCTGCCTGGAGGTGGTACGGGCCCTGTGCGACGGCGACGAGATCGACGCGCAGGTGGGCAGGACCCTGGAGGTGTACGCCCGCTCTGGCCTCACGCAGCTCGGGTTTGCCGACCCGGAGGTGCGACTGCCGGCCGTAGGGCAGCACCAGGTCACCTATCTGCCGATCCGCGACCTGCCCGGGCCCGAGCCCGGCATGAGACGCTCCGAGTACTCCCAAGTCGAGCGCGTCGGTGAGCAGATCGTACGGCTTATTGCGATGTTCGCAATGCACCTGATGAGCGCGGAGCGCGGTCGGCTGAAGCTGTTCTCCTTCGACGAGGGCTGGCGCCTCTTGGGCGATCCGGCCGGTCGAGCTCTGCTGGCCTCCCTGCAGCGCATGGGGCGCTCCGAGCTTGCGGTGCCGATCATCAGCACGCAGCTGGTCACCGACGCCCTCATCGGCGAGCGCGAATCCCTGGAGAACCTCATTGGCGCGACGTTCGTTTTCGGGATGCGCTCCGAGGCGGAGGCGGCGCGTGCCCTGACGTTGCTGGGGCTCGATCCCGACAGCCGGAAGATGCGCCAGACCCTGCTCGAGTTGGAAACCGGGCGCTGCCTGTTTCGCGATCACCGCGGCCGGATCGAGGCAATTCAGGTTGACGTCGTGGTGCCGTCGCTGCTCGAGGCCTTCTCCACGACTCCCGCGTCGGCGTGAGGTCGGGCGCGCCGCTCGCGCTCGCCGTCATCGCAGTTGCCGGCCTGGGCGGGGTGCCGGTCGGAGGTCTCTCTGCAAGCGCATACGCGCACGCGGCCAGGGCGCCGCGTGCGGCCGATTCGCCGGCATCGAGGGTCCACAGCCCGGCCGGCGCGAGGCGGGCGCCGAGCAACCCGCCGCTCGCCTCCGGAGTAGGAGAAACAGCGGCGGGAGCCGAAGAAGCGGCGGCAACCTCGGCGATGTCGAGCGCCGGGGACCCGCTGATCAGCAACGGGCTCGGCAGTCCGCTGTGCCGCTCGGGCACCGGGGAAGCCGGCCTGTCACAGGCGAGCGAGAGCAACTGCCGGAGCTCCGGCTTCGAGGCGGCGCCTGCGCCGACCGGCAACTACGCGTTCGACGTGCACATCGACACCGGGGTCGCGAAGTTGAGTAACGACGGGGCGGCGTGGGTCCAGAACCTGCTCCAGCTGGGCTGGACGGTGCTGGTCGCTTGCGTGCACGGCATGGTCGTGATGCTCGAGTGGTGTTACACGATCGACCTGCTCGACAGCTCCGCCATGAGCGGTGTGGCAAGGGGACTGCGCGAGACGCAGGCAACCTTCACCCAGCCGTGGCTGGTGGTGGTGCTCGCCGTGGCGTCCGTGCTTGCGCTGTATCACGGTCTCGTCCGTCGCCAGGTCGCCGAGACGGTTGGTCAGGCGTTGTTGATGCTGGCGATGATGGTCGCAGGGCTGTGGGTGATCATGAACCCCGCCGGCACCGTCGGGGCGCTCGGAGAATGGGCCAACGATGCCGGATTGGGCGCGCTCGGCGCCGCTGCCGGCGGGTCTCCGAGCCATCCGGACCGGACGTTGGCGAACAGCATGGGAACCATATTCAGTGGCGCCGTGGGGAGGCCCTGGTGCTTCATGGAGTTCGGCAATGTCTCCTGGTGCGACGATCCTGCTCGGCTTGATCCGCGGCTGCGCACGGCAGGTCTCGCTGCCGCCTCGCTCGAGCACGCTCAGATCGGCTGTCGCGCGGGTAGCGACCCGTTTGCCGCCTGTGCGCAGTCCGGCGGCGTGCAGGCACGGCTGCTGGCGGAGAGCGCGCGGCAGCTACACGAAGCGAGAACCAACGGAGGGCTGTTCCTTGCGTTGCCCGCCAACCAGGCGATGCGCAACTCGATCAACGACCAGGGCTCGTTGTTCAACGTGCTCTGCGGAGGCAGTGAAATGCCTTGCAAGGGGCCAACCGCGGCGCAGGCGGAATTTCGCACCGAGCACGGAACGCTCTGGCGATTTATGGGACTGGTCTTCATCTGGGTCGGGGCGTTGGGCATGCTCCTTATGCTCGGTTTCATAGCGATGCATCTGCTCGGAGCGGCGATCTCGAGCCTTCTCTATCTGCTGCTCGCTCCGGCAGCGGTCCTGGCTCCGGCGTTGGGCGACGGTGGGCGGATGGCCTTCCGCGCCTGGGCTACGCGCCTGCTTGGCGCAGTGATGTCGAAGCTCATCTACTCGTTCGTGCTGGGCGTGGCGCTGCTGATGGAGCAGATCCTGACGGTCGACCTGACGGCGCTTGGCTGGTTCACCCAGTGGCTGCTGACGTCGATCATGTGGTGGGGTGCGTTCACCCGGCGCCACCAGGTGCTGAGCTTCGCTCAGGGCGGACACGCACAGCAGCGCGAGCCAAGGTCTCTCGCGCGACGGGTGAGCGGGGCATTGGAGACTCCGAGAGCGGCATGGCGAGGTGCTGTGTTTGCAAAGACGCTGTTCTCCAAGCAGGACCCGAACATCGAGTCGCGACAAAGGCGTGCCGACGCCGCCCGGGAGCGGGCGAAGTCGGACGCCGAGGAGCAGGTGGGCCGTACGCTGGAGCTCGACCACGGCGAGGCGAGCGCACGGTTGCGCGCTGCTCCGGAGATTCGCGAGCAGCTGTCGGCCAAGCGTGCGCAGCTCCAGCGCGTCAGAGGCGAGCACAGCAGGGCTCTTTCATCCGGAGACACGCGCCGGGCCCTCGAACTCGATAACCGCGCGCAGCGCATCGAAGGAGAGATAGGGCGCTCTCAACAGAGCCTCAACGCGGCGCGGCAACTGGTAGGCGACAGCGAGCAGGTGCGGCGCGCCGGCGGGGGGCTCTACACGCCGCAGCAGGCCGAGGAGCGGGCCCGCTTCCTGGACGCGCAGGCGGCGCTGCCGGCGAGCGCGCGGGCTCATGGCGCCGGAGGCGGCGAGCAGCGCGACTATGCCGCGCTGGCGGGGCTGGCCGGCTACGGCCACGAGGAGTACGAACGGCTCGATCCCCGTGGGCGTTGGGCGGCACGCGCGAAGGTCGACAAGGAGCTGGCGATGCGCAGGGAGCTGAACGCAACGGCGGCGGAGGTTACTGCCGGTGGGAACACGGCGCCCCTCGGGCGTCGGGAGAAGCGACAGGTGGACAGCGCCTTCGAGGGCACGCTCAGGCGGAGGCTGCGCGACGGCGGCCATGGCATCCCCGCCTCGCGTGCGGACCACTCGGCGATCGATTCGTGGCGGAGGGATGCGCGCACCGATCGCGGGTCGAGCGAGTCACGCGTGATGCGCGACGCGCATGCGGTTGCCGCGCGTCGCAAACGGCAGCTGGGTTGGGATTCCAAGCAGTGACGACCCTGCCGGCCGCGGTGGGCGCGTTGACTGCCCGGACGCCAATAGGACGGCTCGTGCTGGCCCTCGCCGCCGTCGTCGCGACCGGCGCGACCCTCACGATGTTGATGGTCTTCTCGGCGCTCCCACTCAGCGTGGGTGCCCAGGGGTCCGAAACGGGTGCATCGAGCGTGGGTGTCTCGGCTCTGGCGCTGAAGGAGATCCCCCGGCTTTACCTGGCGCTGTATGAGCAAGCCGCTGAACGCTACGGCCTGGATTGGGCGATCCTTGCCGGGATCGGCAAGGTGGAGTGCGACCACGGGCGCGACCCGGATCCGTCCTGCACCAGAGAGGGCGCGGTCAACTCGGCGGGCGCTGGTGGGCCAATGCAGTTCCTGGCTTCGACGTGGGCCACGTACGGCGTGGACGGCGACGGTGACGGGCGGATTGACCGCTGGAACCCCGCCGATGCGATCTACAGCGCCGCCAACTATCTTCGCGCCTCTGGTGCCCCTGGTGACTACACGCAGGCACTGCTCTCCTACAACCACGCAAGTTGGTACGTGGCCGAGGTCGAGCAATGGGCCGCGCGCTATCGGGCATCGGCGGCGCCGGCCACGCAGCTGGCAGGCGCCGAAGCGAACGAAGGAGAAGGCGCCGACAGGGCTCTGGAAGGCCAGAGCCCAACGCCGGTCCGCTTCACCGCCGGCGATCGAGCGGTCCTCGCGCCCGGGGACGGGCAGCTCGCACTCGTTCCGGCCGGGGCGCCCGCGACCGTGCAGGCGATGGTGGTCGCGGGCAACGAGCTGCAGCAGCTGCCCTACGGTCCGGGCGGCCACCCGGACCCCCGGGGGGCCTACGAAGAGGACTGCTCCAGCACGGTGAACTACGTGCTCTACCGATCGGGGGTACGGGCGATCGCGGAAATTGTGCGGGACAATCCCCTCGCCCAGGATTACGTGAGCTGGGGGGCGGCGGGCCCTGGACGGTGGGTGACGATCTACGCGGCCGACAGTCCAACTCCCCACGTTTTCATCGTCATCGCAGGCCTAAGGCTGGATACGAGCTACAACGGCACGGACGTAGGTCCCAACCGCGGCGAAGCCGGCCCGCGGTGGCGGATCCTGGACCACATTCCGACCTGGGCGCACTGGTCGGTCCGTCACCCGCCGGGGCTGTAAGGTGCCATCCGATGGCTGCTCGCAAGGTGGACTACCTGCTGATCGGGGGAGGCCTCGCCTCGGCCAACTGCGCGCGCTGGCTGCGCGAGGAAGGCGCGGATGGAGAGGTGCTCGTGGTCGGGCGCGAGCCCGACCCGCCGTACAACCGCCCGGAGTGCTCGAAGGGCTACCTGCAGGGCAAAGAGGCCCGCGAGGAGACCTACTTCCGGCCCGATGAGTGGTGGGTCGACCAGGACATCGAACTGCTGAAGCGCACGAGCGTCACCGCGCTCGACCTGGAGGGGCGCACGGCCAAGCTGTCGAGCAAGGAGGAGATCGAGTTCGACAAGGCCCTGATCGCAACCGGGGCGAACGTGCGCCGGTTGAACGTGGACGGCTGCCACCTCGAACAGATCCACTACCTGCGCACGCTCGGCAACAGCGACGCGATTCGCGCCGGTGTCGAGGACGCCGAGGAGGTGGTGCTGATCGGCGGCTCCTTCATCGCCTGCGAGGTCGCCGCGTCGCTGACGCTCCTGGACAGGCACAGCACCCTCGTGATGCAGGAGCAGGCCACCCTCGAACGGGGATTCGGCGCGCGGGTGGGGCGGTTCGTTCAGGAGCTGCTTGAATCGCACGGCGTCACCGTGCACGGCGGCGATGAGCTCGAGCGCTTCGAGGGCGACGGCAGGGTCGCCAAGGTCGTCACTCGCGGTGGCCTCGAGCTGGCCGCCGATGTTGTCGTGATCGGCGCCGGTGTGACCCCGGACGTGCAGCTCGCACAGCGGGCCGGCCTCGAGATCGGCGAGCGCGGCGGGGTGCGCTGCTCCTCGCGGCTTGAGACCCAGGTGCCCGGGGTCTTCGCCGCCGGCGACATCTGCGAATACGAGTCGGTGGTGCACGGCGGCACTGCGGTGCGGATAGAGCATTGGGACGTCGCCTTCAACCACGGCAAGACCGCGGCGCTAAACATGCTGGGCCGGAACCTGCCCCATGATGTGGTGCCCTACTTCTATTCAGTGCTGGCCGACTGGGGCGAACTCGAGTACGTGGGGCCGGCGTACGAGTGGGATGAGGAGATCGTGCGAGGGTCGTTCGAGGATGGGGAGTTCACCAACTGGTATCTGAAGGATGGGGTCGTGAAGGGCGCGATCACATTCGGCCGCTCGGATGACCTCGACACCGCGCGCCGGCTGATCGTCAGCGGAGAAGTGCTCGAGGCTGCCGAGCGAAGCGGGCTCGGAGATCTCGACGCCGATCTCGACGGTATCGGGCGCTGAATCGCCCACGGCTCGCCGATATCCCCCGACCGGGGGACGTGCCCGGCGATGAGCGAGGAGTAGGATCCACATGTTCAACGGTCGGTGGTGAAGGGAAGCCGGTGAGAGTCCGGCGCGGACCCGCCACTGTGACCGGGGATGCCCACCGTGGCGCGCAGTCGCTGCGCGAAGCCACCGATCCGCCCTCGGCGGGCCGGGAAGGCGCGGAGGGGTAGGCCCGGGAGCCAGGAGACCTGCCTCCGACCGAAAGCCCACAAGCCCTCGTGGAAAGGGGTTGGCTCATGGTCTCATTCCGTCGTTCTTCTCTGGCGCTCAGCGCTCTCTGTATTTGTCTGTTGGCATTCGCGTCGGCCGCCCTTGCCTCCGGGCCCGCGTCGGTCACCGTCCGGGTCGAGGGAGCGAACGAAACGCTTGTACCGCCGACTCAGGTCACCACCACGACCACGCCGGTCATCAAGGACGGTAACCCCGCCCACTCGTGCCCGGGAACCAGCGCCGCCGGTGCGCTCGAGCTCGCCACCGGGGGCGATTGGAACGGCACCTGGTTCAGCGGGCTCGGTTATTCGGCCGAAACGATTGCGGGTGAGAGCCATCTTTTCGAAGCGGGCGCGGCGGCCAACTACTTCTGGAGCTTCTGGCTCGATAACAAGCCGTCCAGCACCGGCATCTGCGAAGCCGAAATCCAGCCCGGTGACAGTGTTCTGTTCTTCCCCGAATGCTTCAGTGAAACGGGGGCATGCCCGTCCGCGCCCAACCCACTCGGGATCATCGCACCCGAAGTCGCTCAAGCCGGCTCTGCGGTGACCGTCAAGGTCACCTCCTATGCCAACGCAAGTGGCGCGCCTTCGCCCGCGGTGGGAGCCACCGTCGCCGGGGGAGGAGCAAGCGCGACAACGGGGCCAACCGGAGAAGCCACGCTCACCCTCTCGAGCCCGGGCTCGATGGTTCTGCATGCGACCGCTCCGGATTCGGTTCGGACCGAGACCACCATGTGTGTCCACAACGCCGACGACGGTACCTGCGGCACGAGCGGTCCGCCCGGGTCCTCGAGCGGCTCGTCCAGCGGCGGCGTCCTGGGCTACTCGAGCTCCTCCTACAAAGGCCCCTACGCCGTGGTGGCCAAACTCGCGGGTCTCATCGACAACCACCACTATGCCAGGGGTCACGCGCCGAGGGTGCTCGCCGGCAAGGTGCTGGCGCACACCGGGATCGCCTCGGTCAGCCTGCGGCTGCGCCGCTCCTACAGGGGACGCTGCTACTCCTACAACGGAGCGAGTGCCCGCTTCGGCCCGGCGCATTGCGGTGATGGCAGCTTCTTCAAGGTCGGCACTCAGGCGAGCTTCTCCTACCTGCTGCCCGAATCGCTGCCGCCCGGGCGCTACGTCCTCGACGCGGAGGCGACCGACGCTGCGGGCAATCGCACGACGCTCGCCAGGGGCACCTCGAGGGTCGTGTTCTATGTCCGGTAGGAGCAATGTCCGCTAGCAGCGGGGGCGACGTCCTCGGCGGGCGCAAGCTCAGATGCGCCCGCCCGTTCGCAGCGGGTGCGATGGCGGTCACGGTCGCGGTGAGCGTGCTCGCGCTCAGCGGCTGCGGCCTCGGCGCGGGACCCGCGCCGAGCGCCGTGCACCTGACGGTCACACGGGACTTCGGCGAAGCCGTCGTGCGCTCCTTTAGTGCCCCCCGCGTCCAGGGCCAGGAGACCGTGATGAGCCTATTGATGCGCAACGCGACCGTCAGCACCCGCTACTCCGGTGGCTTCGTGCAGAGCATCGACGGGCTGTCCGGCGGTCAGGAAGCCGGACAACCGGTCGACTGGTTCTACTACGTCAACGGCGTGGAGGCGCCGCAGGGCGCGGCGGCCACGAACGTGCATCCCGGCGACCACATCTGGTGGGACCACCACGACTGGAGCCAGACCGACGACGTACCCGCGGTGGTCGGGTCCTTCCCGGAGCCGTTCCTGAACGGGCTGAACGGCGAACGGCTGCCGGTGCGGGTCGAATGCGCGGTCGTGGCCGGCTACGCGTGTCGCACCGTCACGGCGCGACTGCGGGCTGCGGGCGTTCCCGCCGCGATCGCCGCGATCGGCAGCGGCGGCGGTGCCTCACACACGCTGCGGGTGGCGGTGGCGCCGTGGACCGCGGTGGAGGGCGATCCGAGCGTGCAGGGCATCGAGCGCGGACCGAGCGCGAGCGGTGTCTACGCGCGCTTCTCCGCCGACGGAGCCTCCCTCACGCTGCTCGATGAGAACGGGCGCACGACCCGCACGCTCGGCGCGGGCGCGGGGCTCATCGCCGCCACGCGCGACGGCGAAGAAGCGCCTGTTTGGGTGGTGACCGGGACGGACACGGCTGGTGTGAGCGCCGCCGCCGGAGCGTTCGACGAGAGGGCGCTCGCGAACCGCTTCGCCGTCGCGGCGACGTCTGCCGGAACATTCGCGCTGCCGCAGGCGCGCCCATGAAGCCGGTGATGGGGATGACGCTCTTCTATCGCCGCATCGCGAGCCCGCTGCACGCGGCGCGCGCAGGAGCGGGCGCCGCCTGGGCGCTGTCCCTGACGGCGGCGACCCTCATCCTGTTTCACCCTGTCGTGCTGCTTGCGCTGCTCGCGGGGATCCTTGGCGCCGGCCGCGGCGCTGGCGTAGGGCGCGCGCTGGCGCGCTCGCTGCGAACCGCGGCGATCGTGGCGTTGCCGATCGTTCTCATCAACGTGCTGGTCTCACGCGAGGGGCTGACGGTGTTCGCAAGGCTCGGCGACCTGGGGCCCTTCGGGCAGGGTGATCTGACGCTCGAGGCGCTCGTGTACGGTGTCGTGATCGGCCTGAAGGTGACGCTTCTCATCCTCGTCACGACGCTCGCCGGGCTCGCGATCGACCCGGATGAGCTGTTGAGGGTCTTCCGCCGGCTGTCCTTCCGCTCCGCTCTCACCGCGTCACTGGCCACCCGCATGCTCCCCGTGCTCTCGGCCGACTCCCAGCGGCTGGCCGAGGCGCAGCGGACGCGCTCGACCGGCGCTCCGAGCGGCGCCCGCGCGCGCGTGGCCCTGCTGGGGGCGGTGATCGGCGGCTCGATGGATCGCGCGATGGATGTGGCGGCCACGCTTGAGGTGCGCGGCTTTGCCGGCGCCCGGCGCGCGCCGCGCGCGCCGCGTCCACTTTCCCGTCATGACATCGCGTTCACCGCATCGGCCGCAGCGATACTCGCGCTGGCGGTGCTGGGCCGGCTGACCGGTGCCGCCTCCTTCAGCGCCTACCCCTCGGTTCACATGCCCACAAGCGCCGGCGCGCTGGCGCTGTGCGCGGCGTTGATTCTCGCCACGCTGCTTCCCTTCTGCGACCGCCGGGGCATCGAGCCATGAGCGCCCCCCTGCTGTCCTTCGAGCGGGTCACCTATCGCTACCCGGATACCGACTCTCCGGCACTGGACGACGTCAGCCTTCAGATCCACCCGGGCGAGTTCTGCCTGCTGGCGGGCCTGTCCGGGCACGGCAAGTCCACCCTGCTGCGCGCCGCCTGCGGTCTTGCACCGCACTTCGACGGCGGACGCTTCGCCGGACACGTCACGCTCGCCGGTCTTGACACTCGCGAGCACGGACCCGCGCGCCTGGGTGCGCTTGTGGGCGTGCTCTTTCAGGATCCCGAGACACAGCTCGTAATGAGCTCGGTACGTGCCGAGCTGGCGCTCGCGCTCGAGAGCCGCGGCAATACAGCCGCGGCGGTCGCACGCGGGGTGGAGGAGGTGGCGCTCGCGCTCGGCATCGACTCGCTGCTGGATCGCTCCACGCACGATCTGTCCGGGGGGGAGAAGCAGCGGGTCGCCCTCGGCGCGGCGCTGGCCGGCAGGCCCCGGATGGTGCTGCTCGATGAGCCCACCTCCCAGCTTGACCCCGTCGCCGGCGATGAGCTGATCGGCCTGTTGCGCCGGCTGAACCAGGAGTGGGAGACGACCATCCTGCTCGCCGAGCACCGGCTCGAGCGATGCCTTGCCGCCGCCGACCGCGTGATCGCGCTCGAGCATGGTCGCGTCGCCTGCGACGGCGATCCCCAGTCGTTCCTCGCCTGGGCCGGCGAGCGGGTGCCGGCCCTCCAGACTCCCGGCGCAAGGCTCTTCTCCCTCGCCGGGCTTCACCCGCCGCCTGTCGGAGTGAGGGCGGCGCGCGCGACGCTTCGCCTGAACGGCCTGCTCGGGGATCAGGATCACACGGACGGTCGCCGCGAAGGCGACCCTGCTCCATCATCGAAGCCGGGGAGGCGTCGCGCTCGCAGGCAGGAAGCTGCGCTCTCGATGCGGGGGGTGTGGCACGAGCTGCGCGATGGCCCGGCGATCCTGCGCGGTGTCGCTCTCAGCCTCGCGCCCGGTGAGAGCGTCGCGCTGATGGGGCGAAACGGCGCCGGCAAGTCGACGCTGCTGCGCCATGCCGCGGGCCTGCTCGAGCCCACGCGCGGGCGCGTCGAGCGATCCGGGAGGGTGGCCCTGCTGCTTCAGAACCCGAGCGACTACTTCATCCACGAGCGCGTCGGCGAGGAGGCCTCGGCCGAGGCCCTCGAGGCTGTCGGGCTTCAGGAGATGGCCGCACGCAACCCCCGGGACCTGTCGGGCGGGGAGCGCCAGCGCCTGGCGCTCGCGATCGTCATCGGCGCCCCCGGCGAGTCGCAGGAGGGCTCGCCGGCCGTACTCGCACTGGATGAGCCGACGCGTGGAATGGACCGCGAAACCAAGGCCGAGCTGGCCGCTGAGCTGAACCGGCGGGCGAGCGAGGGGCAGGCCGTGATCGTGGCGACCCACGACCCCGAGTTCGCCGCGGCCTGCGCTCGTCGCGCGATCCTGCTCGCGGACGGGCGGGTGATCGCCGACGGACCCGCCTGCGAGCTGCTCGCCGGCGGCTGGTACTTCGCCACCGAGACCGCGCGCATCCTCGGCGGCGCCGGCGGCGCACTGCTGCCGCAACAGGGCGCCGACCTGCTGCGGGCGCGCGCCCAGCTCTCACATCCAAAAGCCACTGCGGAGGCCGTCCTGTGAGCTGGCCGCTGGCCTCGTCCTCGATCGTCGGCCTCGTGCTCGCGCTCGGCTGGCTGGCCTACGAGCGCAGGCGGCCCTCGGCGCGGATGGTGGCGGTCGTGGCCACGCTCGCGGCCGTCGCCGCGCTGGGACGAGACGCATTCGTGGCTCTGCCGGACGTAAAGCCGATCACCGCGATGGCGCTCGTGGTGGGCTATGCGCTCGGGCCGCTGCCCGGGTTCACGGTCGGCGCGCTCGGCATGTTCGCCTCCAACATCGTGCTCGGACAGGGCCCCTACACGCCGTGGCAGATGGCCGCGTGGGGGATGGTGGGCCTGGCCGGGGCCGCGCTGGGCGCTCTCAGCCGCCGCCGGCTGGGGCGGGTGCAGCTGGCCCTGGCCTGCGCACTGGCCGCCCTTGCGGCGAAGGAGGTCATGAACCTGTACACGTGGACCCTCGGCGCGAGCCACACCCCGGCCGCGTTCCTCGCGATCGCCGGCACGGCGGTGCCCTTCGACGTCACCGACACGGTCGCGAGCTTCCTGTTCGGTCTCGCGTTCGCGCCCGAGCTGGCCAGGCTGCTCGCTCGCATGCGCGCGCGCATGGACGTGAGCTGGGAGGACGCCGGCACGCCTGTGGGGCCCGGCGAGGACCCGGCGGCTCAGAGCAGCCTGCCGTCGTTTGGCGCTGCGTCCTCGCTGGCGGCCCTGCTCCTCGCGGGAACCCTGCTGCTGAGCGGCGCCCGCACCGCCGCCGCGGCCTCCGTCACACGCGAGCTGTCGTTTCTGACCGGCGCCCAGAACGCCGACGGCGGGTTCGGCGCGGGGCGCGGGCAGGCGAGCAGCGAGCTCTACACGGCCTGGGCGGCGATGGGTCTTGCCGCCGCCGGGCGCAACCCGGCCGATGTGCGCCGCGGAGGTCATTCGCTGCTCGACTCGCTGCGCGGCGAAGCCTCGACGCTGCAGGGTCTCGGCGACGCCGAGCGCACGATTCTCGCGGTGCGGGCCTGCGGAGCGTCGGCGTACTCATTCGCCGGGCGCAACCTCGTCTCCGAAGTCCTGCGGTCCAGGGACAGCGACGACTCCTTCTACCACCAGGTCAACCTGACGGCGTTCGCGATCTTCGCGCTGCGCGCGGTCGGGCACTCGCCGGGGTTCGCGGCGATCCGCGAAGCGGCCGGCTGGATCGAGCGTCAGCAGAATGGTGACGGCGGCTTCGGCTTCGGCGCTCGCGGCTCCTCGAGCGACGTCGACGACACGGCCGCGGCGCTGCAGGCGCTCGTCGACGCCGACGCTCGCAACAGCGGCCTGCTTGCGGCGGCCGCGGGTTATCTGACCCGTGCCCAGAACCTCGATGGCGGCTACCCGCAAGAGCCGGGAGGCGAATCCAACGCCCAGTCCACCGCCTGGGCGGTGCAGGGCCTGATCGCCGCTCACCGCAACCCGGGCTCGGTGCGCCGCCGCGGCAGCCGCTCGCCGCTCGGCTACCTGGAAAGCCTCGTCGCCCCCGGCGGAAGCGTCCGCTATTCGAGAACCGGTACCCAGACGCCCGTATGGGTGACGGCTCAGGCGCTGATCGCGCTCTCGGGCTGGACCTTCCCCGTCGGCTGACAGAGGAAGGCGTCGGGGACGCGCGCTAGCTTCAACCTCCGTTTAGCCACTGTCATAACCTGTGGATGATGTCTGGACACGCATACACCGCCAGGGCTCTGCCCGCGAGGCCGGCCGCCGGGCGCTCTCGGCGACCCCGTCCGGTCGCGGCCTTAGCGGTCGCCGCGCTGTGCCTGGCGGGGATGGCGCTGACGTGGGTGGTGGCCGAGCTTCTACCGGGGGGCCAGGTACGCGACTCGCTGGCCCTGCACGACTTCGAGCTGCTCAGCCGCCCGCACGTGGATTTCTTGGCCAACGCGCTGTTACACCTGCTCGACCCGCTGCTGTTCGTAACCTGGGGCCTCGCGCTCGTCGCGGTGGCGCTCGTCCGCAAGCGCCCGCGGGTGGCGCTCGCCGTCGTGCTCGTGCTGTCGATGGCCCCGCTCACCGCGGAGATTCTCAAGCCGCTGCTGGCCCACCCCCACCTGCAGATTCCGGACACCACCTACATCTCGGCGGCCTCCTGGCCGAGCGGGCACGCCGCCGCCGCGCTTGCGCTCGTGCTGTGTGCGGTGCTCGTCGCACCGGCCGATCTGCGTCCGCTCGTGATCGGGATCGGCGCCGCCTTTGCGGCGGCCGTCGGCTGCTCGCTGCTGATCCTCGCCTGGCACATGCCAAGCGACGTCTTCGGCGGCTACCTCGTGGCCGCTCTGTGGATGGCGCTGGCCGTTGCCGGCCTGCGCGCCGCCGATCGCCGCTGGCCGCGTTCGCGGTCTCGCCGGCGCTCAGGAGGCTTGCGGGCCGGCGCCGTGAGCGCCCGGGTCCCACAATGACTCGGCCTCTCCGCCTGCGCCCGTCTGCGCGTTCACCGCGCGGCTGAGGATGAACAGCAGGTCTGAGAGCCGGTTCAGGTAGCGCACCACCTCCGCGTTGCCGTCCTCCCCGATGGCGATCGTGCGGCGCTCGGCCCGGCGGCAGACGGTCCGGCAGATGTGCAGGTGCGCCGCCGCCGGGCTGCCTCCCGGGATCACGAATGAGCGCAGCGGCTGAAGGGTGGCGTTGACCTCGTCGCAGGCCCTCTCGAGCCACTCGGTGTAGGCCGCTCCGACGCGCAGGCGCTCGTGCGCGGGCTCGCCGGCGGGGGAGGGCGGTTCGGCCCCCGGTGCCTCCGAGGACTCTGCGGGAACAGGCACAGACAGGTCCGCGCCGACATCGAGCAGGTCGTTCTGCACGCGGCGAAGCCACCCCGCGAACGCCTCGGGCAGGCCGGGCTGGAGCAGCGCGACGCCGATCGTGGCATTGAGCTCGTCGACCGTGCCGTAGGCCTCCACCCGCGGGTGCAGCTTGGAGACACGGCTCATGTCGCCGAGGTGCGTGTCGCCTCCGTCGCCGAGCTTCGTGTAGATCCGGGTCAGGTTGACGGTCATGCATTTCGAGTCTTGCACACCCGGACCGCCGCCAATCCTTGCGATCGGATACGTTCCCGCCCTGCACATGCGGATCGGTGTTCCGAAGGAGACCGCGGCGGGCGAGCACCGGGTGGCGCTTGTGCCGGAGGTCGTGAGCAAGCTGAAGGCCAAAGGCCTCGAGGTCGTCGTGCAGGACGGCGCGGGCGCGGACGCCCTGCTGCCCGATGCCGCCTTCGTGGAGGCCGGAGCGACGATGACCGCGGACGCTTCGGAGGTGTGGGGCTCGGACGTCGTCGTCACGATCGCCCCGCCGGACCCCGAGCAGATCCGGGCCCTCGGCTCCGGTTCGATCCTGATCGGGTTCCTCGCGCCGCTGTCGAGTCCTCAGACGACCCGCGCGCTCGCCGCCGCCGGGGCGACCGCGTTCGCGATGGAGGCGATCCCCCGCATCTCCCGCGCGCAGTCGATGGACGCCCTGTCCTCCCAGAGCAACGTCGCGGGCTACAAGGCCGCGCTGCTCGGGGCCGACAACATGGGGCGCTTCTATCCGATGCTGATGACCGCCGCCGGCACGATCCCGCCGGCCAAGGTGCTCGTCCTGGGCGTCGGGGTGGCGGGGCTGCAGGCGCTCGCCACCGCCAAGCGCCTTGGCGCCCGCACGACCGGATATGACGTGCGCCCGGAGGTCGCCGAGCAGGTGCAGTCGCTCGGAGCGCAGTGGCTCGATCTGGGTCTCGAGGCCAGCGGCGAGGGCGGCTACGCGCGCGAGCTGACCGAGGAGGAGCGCGCCCGCCAGCAGCAGGCCCTGACCGACGCGATCAAGGGCTTCGACGTGGTCATCACGACGGCGCTCGTGCCCGGACGGCCCGCACCGAGGCTGGTCACCGCCGAGGCGGTGGAGGGAATGAAGCCCGGGTCGGTGATCGTCGATCTCGCCGGCGAGTCCGGTGGAAACTGTGAGCTGACCGAGCCGGGTCAGACCGTCGTTCGCCACGATGTGAAGATCCTCTCGCCCCTGAACCTGCCCGCCGACATGGCCGAGCACTCCTCGCAGCTGTTCGCCCGCAACGTGCTCGCGTTGCTCGAGCTGTTCGTGGGCGAGGACGGCGCCCTGCAGCTGAACTTCGACGATGAGATCGTCGCGGGAGCGTGCATCGTCCGCGACGGAGAGATCGTCCACCCGGGGGCCAAGGCCGCCGTGGAGGCCGCGTCGTGATCCTTGCGAGCACCCTCACGACCAACCTGGCGATCCTCGTGCTGGCCGGCTTCATCGGCTTCGTCGTGATCTCGAAGGTGCCCAACACGCTGCACACGCCGCTGATGTCGGGCACCAACGCAATCCACGGGATCGTCCTTGTCGGCGGCCTGCTCGTGATCGGCCTGGCGGGCAACGGCACCTTCAACAAGGTCATCCTGGTGATCGCCATCGCCTTCGGCACGATCAACGTGGTGGGTGGGTTTCTCGTCACCGACCGCATGCTCGAGATGTTCAAGTCAAAGCCCAAGGCCCGGGCGAAAGAGGCGGAGGGCAAGCAGCCCGGCGGCGGTCCCGGCGAGGGCAAGGACAAGGCGCCGTGATCCTCGCCACCTCGTTCCTGCAGGGCCAGAGCCTGCGCGATGTCCTCTACATCGTCGCGTTCTCGCTGTTCATCCAGGGCCTGCGCGGGCTGTCCGGCCCGACCACCGCCGTGCGCGGCAACCGCATCGCGGCCGTCGGCATGGCGATCGCCGTGATTGCCACCCTGCTCAACCCGCTCGAGGGCAACTGGGGCCTCATCGCCCTAGGCGTCGCACTGGGCACCGCGGTCGGCGTGCCGGCGGCGCGCCAGGTGAAGATGACCGCGATGCCGCAGATGGTCGCGCTGTTCAACGGCGTGGGCGGCGGGGCGGTGTTCCTGATCGCCTGGGCGGAGTTCCGCCTCACCCACGGCTACACGAACACCCCCACCTACATCGCGATCTTCTCGCTGTTCGCGGCGATCGTCGGGTCGGTGTCCTTCTGGGGCTCGAACATCGCATTCGGCAAGCTCCAGGAAATCATCCCCGGACGCCCGATCAGCTTCGGCTCCGGGCAGCAGATCGTCAACCTCGTGCTCCTCATCCTGGCGGTTGCCGCCGGCGCGGACATCGCGGCGGGCGATCACTCCCAGGGGATCTTCATCGGGCTTCTGGTGTGTGCCGCGCTGCTCGGCAACGCGGTCGTGCTGCCGATCGGCGGCGCAGACATGCCGGTGGTGATCTCGTTGCTCAACGCCTTCACCGGCCTGTCCGCCGCAGCCACCGGAATTGCGCTGGACAACACCGCGCTGATCGTCGCGGGAATGATCGTCGGCGCATCGGGCTCGATCCTCACGAACCTGATGGCCACCGCGATGAACCGCTCAATCCCTGCGATCGTCGCCGGCGGCTTCGGCGGTGGCGGGGCGGTCGAGGGCGCCTCCGGCGCGGGCGAGCATGCGGGGACCGTGCGCTCGACGAGCGCGGCCGATGCCGCCATCCAGCTCGCCTACGCCAACCGCGTGATGATCGTGCCCGGCTACGGCATGGCTGTCGCCCAGGCCCAGCACGCCGTGCGCGAGCTCACCAAGGAGCTCGAAAAACGGGGCGTCGAAATCGGCTATGCGATCCACCCGGTGGCCGGGCGCATGCCCGGGCACATGAACGTCCTGCTCGCCGAGGCGGACGTGCCCTACGACCAGCTCGAGGAGATGGATGAGGCCAACCAGGAGTTCTCCCGCACCGACGTCTCGCTGGTGATCGGCGCAAACGACGTGACCAACCCGGCGGCCAAGAACACGCCGTCCTCGCCGATCTACGGAATGCCGATCCTCGAAGTCTCCGACAGCCACTCGGTGATCGTGATCAAGCGCTCGATGAATCCCGGCTTCGCCGGCATCGAAAACGAGCTCTACTACGAGCCTGAGACGACGATGCTGTTCGGGGACGCGAAGTCGGCGGTCAGCGAAATCACCGCCGAGCTCGCACACATCTGAGCCCGGGCGGGGCGGGCATCAGGCCGCGTCCGGCCGCGACGGTGGCGGTGGAGAGGGGCTTCGCCCTCTGCCAGACTGGTGGTCGTGATCGAGCGCAGCCAGGCGCTTGCGGCCCTGTCGCAGGATGAGTTCGACGTCGTGGTCGTCGGTGGCGGCATCACCGGCGCCGGCGTGGCACTGGATGCCGCCACGCGCGGATACAGTGTGGCGCTGCTCGAGCGGGCGGACTTCGCCTCGGGCACCTCCAGCCGCTCGAGCAAGCTCGTCCACGGCGGCCTTCGCTATCTGCAGAACTTCGACCTCGGCCTCGTCCGTGAGGCCCTGCTCGAGCGCCAGCTGATGGTGACGTTGGCCCCGCATCTGGTCCGTCCGCTGCCGTTGGTGGTCCCTGCCTTCGACGGCGCGCGCCCGGATCGTCTCGTCGGCGTGGGGCTGAACCTCTACGACGTCATGGCGGTCGACCGCGACCGCCTGCGCTCGCGCCGCGGGCGCCGGGCGCGCGGGCGCCCGCAGGGCAACCGGCCGGCCGACCGCGGCGAGCCCGGCGGCCCGGCGCCGGACGACCGCTCACCGGGCCGCGAGTCCTGGAGCCCGGAGCGCCACCGCGTGATCTCCGGGGAGGAGGTCGTCGAGCTACTGCCGGCGCTCGCCGCACGCGAGCCGACGAGCGGATACCTGTTCTACGACTGCCAGACCGACGACGTGCGCCTCGTGCTGACGGTGCTCGGCGAGGCCGAGCGCTTCGGAGCCGTCTGCTGCAATCGCGTCGACGTCGCGGGCCTGCTCGTGCGCGACGGCCGCACGCAGGGCGTGCGCGTCATCGACGGGGAGAGCGGCGAGTCATTCGAGGTCCGCGCCGCCAACGTGGTCAACGCGACCGGCGTCTGGGCCGATCAGCTGCGCCCGGATGAGCTCCACGACGAGGCCGAGCTGCCGCGCATCCGACCGAGTCGCGGCACCCATGTGACCCTCTCGCACGAGTCTCTGCCGCTGATGGGCGGCGCGATCGTTCCGGCGGGCGCGGGCCGGACGATCTTCGCGCTTCCATGGCTCGGGCACACACTCGTGGGCACGACCGACAACGACTACGAGGGGCCGCTGGACCACATCAGGCCCTCCGGCGAGGACGTCGGCTATCTGCTCGAGGCGGTCAACGAGTTCTTCGGGTCCGCGCTCGGGGCCGGCGATCTGACCGGCGCGTTCGCGGGCGTGCGTCCGCTGATCTCGACAGGCGACCCGAAGAAGTCGGTGGACATCTCGCGCAAGGCCGAGCTGTATGAGACGTCCTCTGGGATGATCACGATAACCGGCGGCAAGCTCACAACCTGGCGGCGTATGGCGAAGATGACGGTCGATCGGCTCGTCGAGCGCGACGCCAGGGACGCTCCCTGCCGGACGCAGGAAATCCCGTTGGGCCAGGCTGTCGCCGTCGAGGAGCTGCCGCAGGTCGAGGGCGTGCCCGCCGAGTCCTATCAGGCGCTTGCCTCCCGCTACGGCTACGCCGCCCACCAGGTGCTGGCGCTGGCGGCCGAGCGCGGAGAGCTGGCCCAGCCGATCGTGCCCGGCCTGCCCGACGTGCTCGCCGAGGTCGCGCTGGCGGCTCGCCGCGAGCAGGCCCGCAGCATCGGCGACGTGCTGTTGCGACGCACCCGCCTGGGGCTGCTGGCCGCACGGGAGCTGGTCGGCGAGGGGCCCTCCGAGCCCCTCGCGAAGGGCCCGGTCGAGCGCGTCGGCGACGTCCTCGCGCGAGAGCTGGACTGGAATCCCGAGCGGCGCGCCCGCGAGCTGCGCCGCTTCGCCGAGGAGGCCGAGGCAGAGGGCATCGTCGCCGGCGCCGAGGGCATCGCCGTCGCGGGCGGTCCCCCCGAGGGCATCGCAGGAGCCGTCTCGGAGTCCTCCTCGCAGAAGCCGTGAACGCCCCCCTCCATCGCCTCCGCGCAGTCGATCGCGTTCTCGAGCTGGGCGCCCGCCCATGGCTCATGGGCATAGTGAATGCGTCGCCTGACTCCTTCAGCGACGGTTCCCGCCACGCGACGCTCGAGGAGCAAGCCGAGCTGGCGAGCGAGCTGCTTGCGGCCGGCGCGGACATCGTAGACATCGGCGGCGAGTCCGCGAGCACCCGCCGCCCGCCGGTGAGCGTCGAGGAGGAGATCGAGCGCGTCGTGCCGCTCATCGAGCGGGTGGCTCAAGAGCCGGGTGCGATCGTCTCGGTGGACACCTACAAGCCGGCCGTCGCGCGCGCCGCGATCGCCGCCGGGGCGAGGATCGTCAACGACGTCAGCGGCCTGCGCGACCCGGCCCTGGCCGAGCTGTGCGCCCGCACGGGCGCCGCGCTGGTCGTGATGCACACCCGGGCCGCGCCCCGCGAGCGCCTGCAGGACCCGGACCTCTACGAGGACATAGTCGGCGAGGTGCTGGCCTTCCTCCGAGAGCGCGTCGCCGTGGCGCTGGCCGCCGGAGTGGCTCCCGAGCAACTGATCGTCGACCCCGGTCCGGATTTTTCCAAGACCCCGGCCCAGACGATCCGGCTGCTCGTGGAGCTTCGGCGCCTGCACGATCTGCGGCTACCGCTGCTGATGGCGATCTCGCGCAAGGACTTCATCGGAGCGCTCACCGGGCGGGCCCCGGGCGGGCGCTTGGCGGGCACGCTGGCGGCGCTGGCACATGGAATGGACGCGGGTGCGCACATCTTCCGGGTCCACGATGTCGCCGCCGCGAACGACTTCATCACCGTCCGCGCGGCGCTCGAGGGGAAGCTCGTGCCGAGCAGGGATCTGGCGCTCGCCGAGGAACTGCGCTACGAGCCGTCCACCGTCGAATAGCCGTCCGGCGGCGGCGGGGGTGGCAGTGAACCGGCCGAGCCGACCGCTAGGCTGGAACACATACACGGGTGCCCGCCGCTGTCCAACGCGGTGGGACGCGAACCGCCCCATCCCACCAACGAAGGAGAAGGACCACATATGGCTGTACTCGAGCGCTCTGAGCTTCAGGCAAGCACTCTGGCCGACCTGCACGCGATCGCCGACCAGCTCGGCCTCGACGGCTTTCGCCGCCTGCGCAAGGACGATCTGATCGAAGCGATCCTCGGCGAAGGGCCGCCCGCCAACGGCTCGGTTGAGCCCGCGACCCTCGATTCCGAGGAGCCCGCCGAGCGCGAGCCCGATCGAGCCGGGCCGTCCCGGGTCAAACGCCGCGGCGGACGCTCATCGACCGGGCGCTCCCGTCGCTCGGCGGCGACCCAGAGGGACGACGGCGGTGCGTCGGGAGACGCCCCCTCCGAGGACGAGGAGAAGGCGCCCGCGCGAGACAGCGGTCGCGTGGTGGAGGGCGTCGTGGAGCTGCTCGGCAACGGCTCGGCCTTTCTGCGGGTCGCCCCGCCCGAGCCATCCGACGAGGACGTCTACATCTCCGCGGCCCAGGTTCGCCGCTGCGAGCTCGTCTCCGGTGACAGGGTCACAGGGCCCGTCCGCACGCCCCGGCGCTCCGAGCGCTACCCGTCGCTGGTTCGCATCGACACCATCAACGGCGCCTCTGCCGACGCGGTCTCGGACGGCCCCCGCTACGAGGACGTGCCGGTCGCCTATCCGACCGAGCGCCTCGCGCTCGGATCCCAGGACCCAACGCTCGAGGCGATCGAGTGGCTGACGCCGCTGGGTCGCGGCTCGCGTGCCGTGATCGTCGGCGCCGCGCACGCCGGCAAGACCGAGACCCTGCGCAGCCTGCTCGCCAGCGTCTCCGGCCGCGAGGACCTGGAGGTGACCGTGGTGCTGGCCGGCGTCAGGCCCGAGGAGATCGCGCAGTGGCAGGAGGGCCCGGTGGCGCCGATTGCGGCTCTCAGCTTCGCCGCCTCCGCCGACGCTCAGGGCCAGGCCGTCGAACGCGCGGTTGATGCCGCCAAGCGAGTGGCGGCCCGCGGCGGGCACGCGCTCGTGCTGATCGACAGCCTCGACGGCCTGCACCCCCAGGCCGCCCGCAAGGCGCTCGCACTCGCGCGCAACCTGCGCGAGGGCGGCTCGCTCACGGTGATCGCCACCGCGAGCAGCCCGTTCGGCGGCGAGACGACGGTTATCGCGCTCGACGTCGGGCTGACGTCGACCGGCCGCCAGCCGATTCTCGACCTCCTCAACTCGAGCACGCTGAAGCCCGAGCTGCTCGTTGGGCCCGACGGCGCACGGGCGATCGCCCAGGCTCGTGCCGCGGCGATGGAGGCCTCAGGCTAGATCCAGGGCCGGATCGAGGGCCGGGCTAGACGTTCCTGGCGCGGTAGGCGACGCGGCCCCACGAGGGCTCGGGCGCCAGCTCGATGGGCTCGCCGCCGCGGTCGGCCTGCACGTAGGCGAAGCCCCCCGCTTCCTCGTCGAAGGCGACGTCGAGCTCGCCCTCGTTCACGCGCTCGTCCAGCCACGCGCCGCGGAACACCAGGCGGCGCAGCCAGTGCACCAGCGAGCGCTCGGCGGGCCCGACCAGCTCGGGCCAGCAGTCGTTGACGTGTGCCCCGAGCGCCGACGCGGGGTCGGAGATCTCGCCGTTGACGGCGAGATTCACGAGGTCTTCGAGCTCCTCCTCGCTGAGGCGCCCGCCGACGAAGCCGAGCCTCAGCGCCGCCTGCTCACAGCGCTCTGAGAAATCCTCCTCGTTGAAGGTGAAGCGCAGCTCTCCATATTCGAGGACGAAGTCCTCTCCCGAGTTGTAGTTTCCACGTCGTGACATCATAAAAAGGGCCGGGAATCGCCAGAAACCCGGGTCGTCGAGATGATACGTCCGCTTCCTGCTTTTCGGCCTGCGGTGCATGGGATTTTGCACTCCATCGCCAGGCATGCGGCCGTATACGCTCCACGGTGATGGCGCGCCTCACAGAGCACGGACTGCGGCGATCGGTGGGGGTGCCCGGCCTGTTCGCGACGGCCTACGGCAACGTCGGCTCCTCGATCTACTACGCGCTGGGCCTCGTGGCGGCCCACGCGCTGGGGCTCACGCCGCTGGTATTCGTGTTCGCCGGAGGGCTGTTCGCGCTCACCGCCAAAACCTACGCCGAGGGCGCCGCGATGTTCCCGGAGGCCGGCGGCTCCTCCTCATTCGCGCGCCATGCCTTCGACGACGTGGTGTCGTTCTTCGCCGGCTGGGCGCTCAGCCTCGACTACATCCTCACGATCGCCATCTCGGCGTTCTTCGTGCCGCATTATCTGAGCGCGTTCCCGGGCCTGCATGCGCTCAACCACAACCCTGATGACATCGTCGGGGGGCTGATCGTCGTCGTGCTCCTGGCCGCGCTGAACATCCGCGGCCTCGGCGAGTCGGCCAAGCTGAACTTCGTCCTCGCGATCCTCGACCTGAGCACCCAGATCCTGCTCGTGGGGGTCGGCTGTGTGCTCGTGCTCAGCCCCCAGCTTCTGATCAACCAGGTGCACCTCGGCAGCGTGCCCAGCTGGAGGGAACTGATCTTCGCGCTGTCGCTGGCGATGCTCGCCTACACCGGCATCGAGACGGTCGCCAACATGGCCGAGGAGTCGCGCGACCCCGGACGCGAGGTCCCGAAGGCCGTCAACCTCGTGGTGCTCGCCGTGCTCGGCGTCTACGCGGGCATCTCGGTCGTCGCGCTGTCGGCGCTGCCCATAGTCCACCACGCCGCCGGTTACAGCCCGGAGCTGAAAGAAACCTTCACACACTCCGGCTACGCCACCGCGCTGGGGGGCTTCTTCCAGAACGACCCCGTGCTCGGGATCATCACGCGGCTCGGCCTGCACGGCACGGTCCTCAAACTCGCGACCTACTACGTCGGCATCCTCGCCGCGACGATCCTGTTCATCGCCACCAACGCCGGCATGATCGGCATCTCACGGCTGTCGTGGTCGCTGGCCGAGCATCGCCAGCTGCCGAGCCTCTTCTCCCAGCTTCATTCGAAGTTCCGCACGCCCTGGTTCACGCTCGTGTTCTTCTCCTGCCTGGCGGGAACGCTGATCCTTTACGGCAACACCGAAGTGCTCGGCAACCTCTATTCCTTCGGCGCGATGCTGTCGTTCACGACCGCCCACGCGGCGGTCATCGCGCTGCGCAAGAAGGACCCCGACCGCGAGCGTCCCTATCGCATGCCCTGGAACGTGCGCATCCGCGGAGTTGAGATCCCGATGACCGCAGTGATCGGCGGCATCGGCACGGGCGCGGCCTGGATCGCCGTGGTGGTACTGCACACCGAGGCTCGCTACGTCGGCATCCCCTGGATGATCATCGGAATGGGCGGCTACTTCTACTACCGCCACAGGCAGGGCCTCGATCCCAAAGCGCATTACCGTATCGAGCGCCCCGAGCGCCCGGCGGACTTCGAGGCGCTCGAGTACCGCACGGCGCTCGTGCCGATCTTCGGCGATGACGTGAGCGCCTCGGCGCTGTCCGCCGCCGCCAAGCTGATCGGCGCCGAGGGGGTGGTCTATGCGATCTTCGTGCTGCCCGTGCCGAGCCAGCTGTCTCTGGAGGCGGGCCTCGAGGAGGAGGAGGCCGAGGGTCGCTCGGTGCTCGAGAGCGCGCGCATCAAGGCCCGCCGGGCCGGCATCAAAATCCACACGGGCCTGATCCGCACGCGCAACCCGGGGGCGTCGCTGGTCGAAGAAGCCGAACGGGTGGGCTCGGACGTGATCTACTGGTCGACGATCCACGCACCGGCAGACGAGCAGCGGATCGGGCCGACCGCGGCGTACCTGTTGAGCAAGCGCCCCTGCCGCGTGATCATCGAGACCCAGAACCGCCCGGCGCGCCGGAGCGAACGGACGCCGGCGCCGGCCTGAGCGACTCCGGGTCCGGCTCTAACCGCTTGCCAGCGCGGACGCGAGCGCCTCCGCCAGAGCCGGGTGGCGGAACTCGTAGCCGAGAACCAGCGGCTTGGCGGGCACGACGCGCGCGCCCTCGGTCACGATCTCGGCCATCTTGCCGTACAGCAGGCGCAGCGCGGCTCCGGGCACCGGCAGCCGCGACGGCCTGCCGAGGGCGCCGCCGAGCGCACGGGAGAAGTCACGGTTGCAGACCGGTTCCGGCGCCGTCGCGTTGACCGGGCCGTTCCAGCGCTCGTCGGTGAGCGCGGCGAGGATGATCCCGATCTCATCGTCGCGGTGGATCCAGGAGATGTACTGGCGGCCGCCGGCAACGGGGCCGCCGACGCCGAGCCGAAACGCGGGCAGCATCTTCTGAAGCGCCCCGCCGCCGCGGTCGAGCACCACGCCGGTGCGGACCTGCACCACGCGCATCCCCAGCTGCGAGGCCCTGGCGGCCTCGAGCTCCCAGTCCGCGCACACAACCGCCAGGAAGTCGCCTCCGGGCGCGACGTCCTCGTCGAGCGGCTCTTCGCCGTGCGCTCCGTAGTAACCGATCGCGGAGGCGCTCACGAGAGTGCGCGGGCGCTCCTGCGTGCCGCGCAGGCCTTCGACGAGATGGCGGGTGCCGGTCACCCGGCTGTCGCGGATCGCCTGCCTCGCTTTCGACGTCCACCGCTGGGCGACGTTCTCTCCGGCCAGGTGCACCACCGCATCGCGCCCCTCGAGGGCGCCGGCCGGCGCCGGCTCGGTGAGCAGATCCCAGCGCGCGGCCTCGACCGGCCCGGTCGAGGCGAACCTCGCGTGCACGCGGTCGGGGTCGCGCGAAAGAACGGTCACCTGCGCCCCGCGCTCGAGCAGTGCGGCGACGAGCGCGGGCCCGACCAGCCCGGTCGCCCCTGTCACCGTCACGCGCAGAGCGCTCACGCCGTCAGCTTCGCACGTTGCTCAGCCGGTGTCGCCCGAGGAGCTGCCCGTCATGGTGTCGCCGTGGGCGAACCCCATCTCCTGGCCGGCCAGCGCGGTGCCGGCCGCCCGCGCCTGGTCGGCCACGGCGGCGGCCACGGCGGGAGCGACATCGCGGTTGAACACCGACGGGATGATGTAGTCCTCGCGCAGTTCCCGGTCTTCGACGATCGCCGCGATCGCCTGGGCGGCCGCCATCTTCATGTCCTCGGTGATGGCCGTGGCGCGCACGTCCAGCGCGCCCCGGAAGATCCCCGGGAAGCACAGCACGTTGTTGATCTGGTTGGGGTAGTCCGATCTTCCCGTCGCCATGATCCGCACGTAGGGTGCGGCCTCCTCGGGGTTGACCTCCGGGTTGGGGTTCGCCATCGCGAACACCATCGCGTCGCCGTTCATCCGCGACAGCGCCGACGCCGGCAGCGCCCGTGCGCCGGACAGCCCGATCAGCAGGTCCGCGCCGTCGATCACGTCGGCGGGCGCGCCGTCTCGGCAGTCGGGGTTGGTGGCCGCAGCGAACCAGCGCTTGAGCAGGTTCATCGACCCGTCGAGATAGTCCTCGCGCCGGACGTGCAGCGCGCCGCGGGAGTCCGCGCCGATGATCTGGTGTACCCCGGCCGTGAGCAGTATCTTCGTCACCGCTATCCCGGCCGCGCCCAGGCCGATGATCATCACGTTCAGGTCCTGCAACCGCCGGCCGGTGAGCTTGACGGCGTTCAGCAGCGCCGCCATCACGACGACGGCCGTGCCGTGCTGGTCGTCGTGGAAGACGGGTATGTCGAGGCTCTCCTTCAAGCGCTCCTCGATCTCGAAGCAGCGGGGCGCGGAGATGTCCTCCAGGTTGATGCCCCCGAACGCCGGTGCCATCAGTTCGACGGCACGCACGATCTCATCGGTGTCCGTCGTGTCGAGGCAAATCGGGAACGCGTCCACCGCGGCGAACTCCTTGAACAGGCAGCACTTGCCCTCCATCACGGGCATCGCCGCCGCGGGGCCGATGTGTCCGAGCCCTAGCACCGCCGTGCCATCGGAGACGACCGCCACTGTGTTGCGCTTGATCGTGTACTGGAACGCCTTGTCCTCATCGTCGGCGATCGCGAGGCACACGCGTGCGACGCCCGGCGTGTAGACCATCGAGAGATCGTCCCGGGTCTTCAGCGGGTGCTTGTTGCGCTGTTCGATCTTGCCCCCGGCGTGCAGCAGGAAGGTGCGATCGGTGGCGTCGATCACCTCCACCTCGTCAAGCGCATCGATCGCCGCGATGATCTGCTCCCAATGCTCTTTCCCCGAGGCGTCGACGACGATGTCGCGCAGGCTCTGGCCTCCGTCGACCTCGACCAGGTCCACGGCCCCGACAATCCCCCCGGCGTCGCCGATCGCCGCGGTCAACACCCCGAGCGTGCCCGGGGCGTCCTCGATCTTGACGCGGATGGTGAGACGGTACTGCGCACTGGGGGTGGCGCTCATCGGTTGACGGTTCCTCGGTTGTTGGGGCACGGCATGTTAGTCAGCGCGCGCGCCCGGGCCGCCCAGCACGCCCCCGGGCCGAGCTCCGAACGAGGCCCCGCCCGTCCTCGTAGAGTGGTCGGGCAATGGCTGTGAACAGCGCACAGGGCGCGAGGGCACCCGCCGGCGGCGAGGCCGCCGCGGAGCGCCGTCTGTTCCTCATCGACGGTCCCAGCCTCGTCTACCGCGCCTTCTACGCGCTCCCCGAGTCGATCTCAACCTCGACCGGCGTCCCCACCAACGCGATCTTCGGCTTCGCCTCGATGCTCGTCAAGATCGTCACCGAGTACGGCGTCTGCCCGACCGTCGTCGCCTGGGACGCGGGCACCTCCGGCCGTACCGAGCTGTTTGCCGACTACAAGGCCCAGCGCCGGTCGCGCCCGGACCTGCTCAAGCAGCAGTGGCCTGCGATGGAACCCCTCGTCGATGCGTTCGGCTATCGCAACGTGCGACTCGAGGGCTATGAGGCGGACGACGTGATCGCCTCGCTCGCCGAGCAGGCGCTGCGAGCGAGCCCGCCCGTGCCGGTGATGATCGTGACCGGCGACCGCGACGTCTTCCAGCTGATCGACGCCGCCGGCCTGATCAAGGTGATGGCCACCTCCCGCGGGATCACCGACACCAAGATCTACGACCACCAGGCCGTGGTCGATCGCTACGGGATCCCGCCCGAGCTGATTCCGGACTTCTACGGCCTGAAGGGCGACACCTCCGACAACATCCCCGGGATACCCGGGATAGGCGACAAGACGGCCAGCGAGCTGATCCAGAGCTATGGGTCGCTGGAGGGTGTGCTGTCACACATCGAGGAGGTCAGCGGGCCCAAGCGCAAACAGAACCTGACCGAGCACGCCGAGGACGCGCGCGTCTCAAAGCAGCTGGCCACGGTCCAGCGTGACGTCGCCGTCGAGCTCGATATCGCCGCCGAGGCGGCACGCGAGCCCGACCGATCGCGTGTGCGCGAGGTCTTCCGCTCCTATGAGCTGCGCGATCCGCTGCGGCGTCTGGAGGAGGCGCTGGGCGACCCAGAGATCGCCGCACCGGCGCCCGCGGCCGAGGTCGCCCTCAGCGCGCGCATGCGCGCCGGCGCCCCGGCGGACATCGCCGGCCTGGGAGCCGAGGGCTCCGAGCTGTGGGTGGTTGCGCGCGCGAGCGAGGCGCCCGAGGGCGCCCTCTTCGCCGACGGAGCGCCCTGGCGCTTCGCCGTTGCCGTCGGGCCTGGCGCGGACGCCGAGGGCCCATCGGGAGGGCTCGTCGAGGTGCTGGCCGGAGACTGCGAGGGCCCCGAGCAGGTCGTGGCGGCCTGCGGAGAGCGCCCGCTCGTCGCCCACGACGCCAAGGCGCTCGGGCTGGTGGCACCGGGGCTCCGCCACGACACGCTGCTGGGCGCCTACCTGCTTGAGCCCGCCCGGCGCGGCTATCCCTTCGCCGAGCTGTGCGAAGAGCGGGGCCTTGCCAGCGACGTCGAGGACCCGCTCGCCGGCGACGCCGTCATGCTCGGCGCGCTCGCGGCGTGGCAGCGTGAGCAGATCGCAGACCGCGGTCTCCAGGAGGTCATGTGCGACATCGAGCTGCCCCTGGTCGCGGTCCTGCGCGACATGGAGCTCCTCGGCGTGAGGCTCAACCTCGAGCGCCTCGCCGAGATCACGGGGCGGGTGCGCGAGGAGATCGCGGGCCTTGAAACGGAGATCTTCGCCCTGGCCGGGGAGGAGTTCCTGATCGCCTCGCCCCAGCAGCTCGGAGAGATCCTGTTCGGGAAGCTCGGCCTCTCGCACAAGCGTCGCGGCAAGACCGGGTTCTCGACCGATGCCCGCGTGCTGCAGGCGATCCGCGCAGAGCATGAGATCGTCCCGAGGATCGAGCGCTGGCGCGAGCTGTCGACCCTGATCAAGACCTATCTGGACGTGCTGCCCGAGCTTGCCGACGAGCGCTCGAGGATTCACACGACGTTCCTGCAGGCCGTGGCACAGACGGGGCGCCTCTCGAGCACGAGCCCCAACATGCAGAACGTCCCCATCCGCACCCCGCTCGGGCGGGAGATCCGCGAGTGCTTCGAGGCCGAGCCGCCGGAGCGGCTGATCTCCGTCGACTACTCCCAGATCGAGCTCCGTGTGCTCGCCCACGTCGCTGATGAGCCGGTGCTCAAGGAGATCTTCAGACGCGGCGAAGACGTGCACACCGCGACCGCCTCGCAGGTCTTCTCGGTCGCCCCCGAGAACATCGATCCGGGCATGCGCTCGAAGGCCAAGATGATCAACTACGGCATCGTCTACGGACTGTCCGACTACGGACTGGCGGACCGCCTGAACATCCCCCGGGAGGAGGCCAAGGCGTTCATCGACGCCTATCTGGAGCGCTTCCCCGCGGTGGCGGCGTTCATGGCCGAGACGATCGAGCGGGCCCGCGAGGAGGGCTTCGTAACGACTCTCTGGGGCCGGCGCCGGCAGATTCCCGAGTTGCAGGCACGCAACTACCAGGTGCGCACGCTCGGCGAACGGCTCGCCGTCAACACCGTCATCCAGGGCACCGCGGCGGACATCATCAAGCTCGCGATGGTCTGCTGCCATCGCGCGCTGAGCGAGGCCGAATTGAGCACGCGCCTGATTCTCACGATCCATGACGAGCTCCTGTTCGAAGCCCCGCCCGCGGAGACCGGGCAGGCGTGCGGGCTGATCGAGCGGGAGATGGTCGGCGTGTGGGATCGCGACCCGCCGCTTGCCGTGGACGTCGGCGTGGGGCACAACTGGCTGGAGGCGAAGTGAGCCGCGGGCTGGCGGTGCTGCTCGCCGCGGGCGCCGGGGTCTTCGTCGGCATGCAGGCGCCCATCAACTCGCGGCTCGGCCGGCAGGTGGGCAGCCTGCAGGCGGCGACCTTCTCGTTCCTCGTCGGCACGGTCGCGCTGATCGTGATCACCTCGCTGTCGAGCGGCGGCATCGCGAGCATTCACACCGCGGGCCGGGCGCCGTGGTGGGCGCTCGTCGGGGGTCTGCTGGGCGCCTTCTACGTGACCGTCGCGCTGCTCACCGTGCGTACGCTCGGCCTCAGTGGCCTGACCGCGATCGTCGTCACCGGCCAGCTCACGATCGCCGTGCTCGTGGACCGCTTCGGCCTGCTGGGCCTCTCCAAACAGCACATCGGCGCCCCGCGCGTCCTGGGTGTGGTGCTGCTCTTGGCCGGCGTGGTTCTGGTGGTGCGCAGGTAGCGCCGAGCCCGCGAGGCTGCTCACAGCCCGGCCGCGAAGCCCTCGCGCCAGCTCGGGTATTGGGGCGTCCAGGAGAGCTCGGCCTTGGCGCGAGCGTTCGAGGCGCCCTGGGCGCGGGTCATGACCGCGACGCCGTACTCTCCGGCCGCCAGCCGGGCGAGGAATGCGGGCACCCGGTGCGGGGGCTTGGCACCGAGCGCCTGCGCGAGGGCCGGAAGCCATTCTGAGACGGCCGCGGGGTCGTCGTCGACGATGTTGTAGGCGCCCGGCCCGCCGCGGGTGAGGGCGGTGACGGTCGCGTGCGCAGCGTCGTCGATGTGGATGAACGACCACACTCCTGCGCCCCCGCCCACGATCGGCAGCCGCCGCCGGAGCACGTCCGCGCGCATCGCGCCGGTCTGGGAGATTCCGCAGTGAGGGCCGTAGAAGTAGCCGTAGCGAAGCACCAGCCCGCCGGCGCCGAGAACGGTCCGCTCGAGCTCCTCAAGCGCCCGCGCCGAGCGCCTGAACTGCTTGGCGGGGTGCGCGATCAGCGGGTCATCCTCGCCGTGCAGGGTGCCCGCGGGGCCCGGCTCATAGGCGAAGGCGATGCTCTGGGCGAGGATCCGCGCCACGCCGTTCTCCTGAGCGGCCGCCACCAGATGCTTCGTCCCCTCGCTGCGCAGGCGGTCGTTGAGCGCGAAGTCGCGCTCCAGCTTGCGCGGATCGAGCCGTTGGGGAATCGCGGTGAGCTGATGGATGATCGCCTCCGGGCGGGCATCCCCGACCGCGCTCATCACGGCGTCGGCGTCGAGCGCGTCGGCGACGACGGCCTCGGCGCCCGCCGCGCGCAGGGTGGCGACCTTCTCGGGCGAGCGGGTCATGCCCGTGACCTGATGTCCCGCTGCGATCAGCGCCCGCACGAGCGGCCGGCCGATCACACCGGTGGCGCCGGCGAGGAAGACCCTCATTCGCCGCCGGGCGCACCGGCAAGGCTCGCCGATGCGTGCATCGCGTTCTCGTCCGCGTGAATCGGCTCGGAGGCGATCACCGGGCCCGGCTCCATGCGCGCACACGTCATGCCCTCGCTGAAGCCGGTCGAACCGATCGCAAAGGTGGCGTTGAAGCGCGAGCGCAGGTTCTCGACGGCGATCAGGTTGACGAGCTCGACCAGCTCGCCGTCGTCGAAGCGCTCCCGCAGCGCCGCGAACAGCTCGTCGCTCACCTGGACCGGCGTTAGCGTCATGCCCACCGCCAGGTCGAGCACGAGGCGCTCGGTCTCATCGAAGTGCGGGCTGTCGCGGTAGCGATACAGGTCGAGCAGCTGCTCCTCGGGAATCCCCGCCGAGCGCGCCTCATGGGAGCCGATGTCCTGGCACATCTCACACCCCTGCATCACGGCCGACTTGAGCACGGCCAGCGCGCGCAGGCGCTCATCGACCTGGGGCTTCGATGCGATCGCCTTCTCGAGCATCCCGTATCCGATCAGCATGCGGGGCCGGTGGGCGCGGATCGGAATGTCCCCGGTCAGCCGGTCGCGCTGGCCGGTCATCTTCTTGATTTCGTGGCGTGCCACGCGATAGATGGCTCGCACGAGGAGATTTGCGTCGCGCTGCGGGACGCCTTCGATGCGGCTCATGTGATGCTCCTTCCGGGTGTGGGGGAGAGGGGCGCTTGACGCTCGCCGGCCTCGGCCGGCCGCGATCTGTCCGCGTCCTCGCGGCTCGCGGCTCGCCACAGCCACGCGAGCACGAGGGTCGCGGCGGCAAGCGAGAAGAAGTCGAAATAGCCCGTCCAGCGTGGGTGCGCCTTGCCGATGTCGATCAGGTGGTTGACGCTGTGAAGAGCGAACTGCACGGTCGTGAGGGCCAGCACGGGCACGCGCCAGGACGGGCGGTGCACGGCCACCAGGAGGGCCACGCCCATCGCTCCCTCGAAGCTCGCCACGTCGCGCAGGTAGTGGGCGTTGAATGCCCCGAACGGCCCGATCGCGGTGTAGAAGGCGTGCGGGGAGACAGCCGTGAACACGGCAAGCAGCAGCTCGATCAGAGCGAAGGCGCCGATGCCCACGGCGAGCGTTCCCGGGGGAGCCTCGGCTCTGAGCGCGACTCTCGGCTCTTCGGCGACGGACATGCGCCTTCCAAGATATGCTGATAGTGGAGCCCCGTAAAGGACCACTTTGAGCACAGAAAAGGGAGCCAATTCCGGTCCGGAGCTGCTCGTCGAGCTGGACCGCGCCACCCGCAGGCCGCTGCGGGCACAGCTCGAGGACGGTCTGCGCGAGGCGGTGCGCTCGGGCCGCCTGAGCGCGAGCGCGAGGCTTCCGGCCACGCGGGCGCTGGCCTCGGACCTCGGAGTCTCGCGCCGGCTGGTGGTCGACGCCTACGCCCAGCTGCTGGCCGAGGGCTACCTCGTGGCGCGTACGGGAGCGGGCACGTTCGTCGCCGACGCCGCCAGCGCCGTGGCGGCGCCCGCTGTCGAGCCCGAGTCCCGGGCGCTGATGTTCGACTTCTTCCCCGGCTATCCCGATCTCGCCTCCTTTCCCCGCCGGGCGTGGCTTCGGGCCGTGCGCGAGACCATGCGAGAGGCGCCCGATCGCGCCTTCGGCTACCCCGATGCACGCGGAGCGCCGGAGCTTCGGCGGGCTCTGGCCGAGCATCTGCGCCGGGTGCGGGGGGTCGTCGCCGATCCTCAGTCGATCGTCGTCTGCTCGGGCGCGGCCCAGGGGTTCGTGCTGCTCGCACGGGCGCTGAGCGGCGCGCGCATGGCGGTGGAGGACCCCGGGCTGCCGCCGCACCGGGCGATCCTCACCGCACACGGCGCGGCGCTCGTGCCGCTGCCCGTCGATGAGCAGGGCGCCCGGGTGCACGAGCTCGACGCGCTCGCCGGCGCACGGCAAGGAGGAGGAGGCCGGGGCGACCAGGTCGACGTGGTGCTCGTGACCCCGGCGCATCAGTCGCCCACTGGGGTTGCGCTCGCGCCCGCCCGCCGGGCGGCTCTGCTCGAGTGGGCCGGCGCACCGGGACGGGTGGTCATCGAGGACGACTACGACGCCGAGTACCGCTACGATCGCCCGCCGCTGGCCGCGCTGCAGGGGCTCGCGCCCGACCGCGTCGTCTACATGGGCACCGTCTCAAAGACGCTTGCGCCCGCGCTGCGCCTGGGCTGGCTGGCGCTGCCCTCACGCCTGATCGGCCCGGTCGTCGAGCAGAAGAGCCTGTCCGACCACGGCTGCCCGACGCTCGATCAGCTCGCCCTCGCTCGGCTTCTGGAGAGCGGCGCCTACGATCGCCATCTGCGCCAGGCCCGCCGGCGCTACAAGGCGCGGCGCGACGCGCTCGTGCAGGCCGTGTCGCAGCACCTCCCCGGTGCCCGCGTGACGGGGCTTGCGGCGGGGCTGCACGCGATCGTGCGCCTGGGCCGCGAGGTGGACGGTCTGGCGCTGTTCGGCGCCGCCCGGCGCGGCTCGGTCGGCGTCTACCCGCTCGGCCACTCCTACATGGACGTCAGGCCCGTGCACGACGGGCTGATCCTCGGCTACGCCAACCTCGCCGAGCCCGCGATCGAGGAGGGCATCCGCCGGCTCGCGCGCGCGCTGGAGGAACTGCCCGACGGGCCGGCTCCGACGAACCACGGCGGCGCGATCCCGAGGTAGTGCTCGAAGATCCAGTCTGCGACCCGGCGATTCTCGAGCAGCTTGACCCATGCGGTGACCGCCCGGCTCGGCGTCACCTGGCCGAGCAATCGCTGGGTTCCGAGCAGCCAGCGGTATTTGCGCTCGTGGCGATCGGAGAACGCCCCATAGCGCGCCAGCGCCTCCTCACGCGAACGGCGGCCGTCCAGCACCTCGCGCAGCTCGCGCCCGCAGGCCAGCCCGAAGTAGAGGGCCGTTCGGATGCCCTCGGCGGTCAGCGGCAGGCAGTGCCCGGCCGAATCACCGGCGAAGAACACCCCGTCCTCGACGGCCGGGCGCAGCCGGTGGGGAATCCAGTTGCCCTGATAGCCCTCGGCCGCCAACCCCAGCTCGCCCGCCAGCCTGACGGTGGGCTCCTTGACGTGGTGGCTCGGCCAGAACGAGCCCGCGCCGACGCGCATCTCCTCGGCGGCGGGAAAGCTCCAGGCGTATCCGGCGCGAACGTAGCGGGGGTCGATCCACAGCTCCATCTGCTCGGAGCGACCGGGCGGGTGGACCTCGAGCCCGCGCGAGAGCGGGGCGGCGGGCGGCTGGATAGCGGTCGCGTTTGACAGCACGCGGCGCCAGCCGAGGGCATCCACGATCAGCGGGGCCGTGAGGTCACCGCGATCTGTGTGGACGGTGGAGCCCTCGCGGCCGGTGACCGTGGCCGTCTCGAACTCGACCTCGGGGCTGGGCGCCTGGCTTCTCAGCAATGCGCACAGCTCGGGGTAGTCGAATGTCGAGAACGAGAACGGCAGCGACCACCGCGCGCTGCCGAAGCGGGTGTGCACGGTCATCTCCCGAAAGCTCTGGCGCACCGAATCCATCAGATCGAGCGCCTGAAGCCATCCGGTGGGCGCCGCGCAGGCGGACGTCTGGCGCTCTCCCAGCTCGTAGCGGTCGACCATCAGCACCCGCGCCCCCGAGCCGGCCAGTTCGCGGGCGACCGCCAGCCCGGCGAAGCTCGCCCCACATACGAGCACATCACAGTCCCCTCGCCGCAGGTGTGTGCGCTCCGCCCCCCGCTTCGTCGCTCGCACCGGCATCTGCCCCGCAATGATACGGCTGCGCTAGGCTTTCGTCGGTGCAGACACTGACGGAGAACCCCGACGCTCGCGTGGTTGAGGGGTCGAACGGGCTCCTTTTGGAGATCGACGGCGAGATCGTCCCCAACTACGAGGCCACGTTCCGCCCCATAGAGGAGGGCGAGGTGGTCACGGGCAACGTGGTCCGCATCGACAAGGACGAGGTCCTCGTCGACATCGGCTACAAGTCCGAGGGCGTCATTCCCGCGAACGAGCTGTCGATCCGCAAGTCGGTCGATCCGAGCGACGAGGTTCATCTCGGCGAGGAGGTCGATGCGATCGTCATGACCAAGGAGGATCAGGACGGCCGCCTGATCATGTCCAAGAAGCGGGCGCGCTTCGAGAAGGCATGGCGGCGCATCGAAACCGCTGCCGAGTCCGGCGAGCCCGTCGAGGGCACGGTCATCGAGGTCGTCAAGGGCGGGCTGATCATCGACCTCGGCGTACGCGGGTTCCTGCCCGCCTCGCTCGTGGACATCCGCCGCGTGCCCAACCTCGACGAATACATGGGCACGAAGATCGAGACGAAGGTGATCGAGCTCAACCGCTCGCGCAACAACGTGGTCCTCTCCCGCCGCGCGGTGCTCGAGGAGGAGCGCAAGGAGGTGCGCCAGCAGATCCTCGACGGCCTTCAGCCCGGCCTGGTCGTTGACGGGCAGATCTCCAACATCGTCGACTTCGGCGCGTTCGTCGACCTCGACGGCATCGACGGCCTGATCCATATCTCCGAGCTGTCCTGGTCGCACGTCAACCACCCCAGCGAGATCCTCACCATCGGCGACACCGTGAAGGTCAAGGTGCTCGACATCGACCGCGACCGCCAGCGCATCTCGCTTGGTCTGAAGCAGACCCAGGAAGACCCCTGGCAGCGGATCGTGGACACCTACAACGTCAACGACGAGCTCGACGGCAAGGTCACGAAGGTGGTCACTTTCGGGGCCTTCGTCGAGATCCTCGACGGCGTCGAGGGGCTCGTGCACATCTCCGAGCTCGCTCCCCATCACGTCGAGAGCCCCCGCGAGATCGTCCATCCCGGCGACGAGATTCGCGTGAGAATCCTCGAGATCGACTCAGAGCGCCGGCGCCTGTCCCTGTCGGCCAAGCGCGTCGAGGATCAGATCCTGCCGATATCCCGCCCGGGCGAGCCCGCCGGAGAGCCCTCGGCGGACGCACAGGACGGCGCCGGCGAGGCGACGGCGGAGCTCGCCGCGGGCGCGACCGAGATCGCCGGCGAGGGCGATCAGGGGCCTACAGAGGCCGCGGCGGTCGAGCTCCCGGAGGCGCCCGCTGAGGAGAACCCGCCCGAGGCCGAGGCGCCTGAGGCATCCGAGGCGCCTGAGGCATCCGAGGCGCCTGAGGCATCCGAGGCGGTCGCCGAGGCCGTGCAGGCTCCCGAGGCGGAGGCGCCCGAGGCTCCCGAGGCTCCCGAGGCGGAGGCGCCCGAGGCTTCAGTACCCCCGCAGGACGGCGAGAGCGCAGAGACGGCCGGGGGGAGCGGCCAGATTGCAGAGCCGGGCGCAGCGGCCGAGCCCGAGATCGCCGCCGAGTCCTCGTCGGACTGACGCGGTCGCAGGGCGCCGAGCCGGTGGATACGGCCGTGCCCTTCGTGGGGCTGACCGGAGGCATGGGCGCCGGCAAGTCGACGGCGCTGGCGGCGCTCGAGCGGCTGGGCGCCGCGGTTCTGTCCTCCGACGCGGTGGTACATGAGCTGTACGGGGGGGAGCAGCTGCGCGCGGCGGTGGTCGATCGCTGGGGACTCGGGGTCGCGCCCGGGGGCGTGGTCGACCGCTCTGCCGTCGCCGAGCGGGCGTTCGCCGGCGAGGAGGACCGCCGCTGGCTCGAGGGTCTGCTGTGGCCGCTCGTGGGCGCCCGGGTCGCCGCCTGGCTTGAGCAGGTGCGCGGCGGCTCCGAGGGCGCACAGCCGCGACCGCGGGCGGCGGTGGTGGAGACGCCGCTGCTGTTCGAGGCGGGCCTCGAGGGGCTGTATGACGCGACGATCGCGATCGTCGCGGAGGAGGAGGTCAGGCGCGAGCGGGCCTCAACGCGCGGGCATGCTCTCACCGACGAGCGCGCGGCGCGCCAGCTTGCGCAGGAGGAGAAGGCCCGGCGGGCAACCTTTGTCGTTCGAAACGACGGTACCGAGGAGGACCTCGAGCGGGGCCTGTCAGCGGTTCTTGACAAGCTTTCAAGATGAGCGGAAGAGCGATTGGCTGGGTCGTGGGCGCCGTGCTCGCGGCACTGATCGTGGGGCTGGTGGTCTCAGGGGTGGACGACGTCGTGCGCAACCTGGGGCTGCCGTTGAGCGATGCGAGTGTCATCCGCGAACAAGCGGGCGAGAAGCATCTGGATCCGGCTCTGATCGCCGCCGTGATCTATGCCGAGACGAAGTTCAATCCGCGACCATCGCCGGCGGGGGCCGAGGGCCTGATGCAGATCCTGCCGGGCACCGCCTACTTCATCGCGCACCTGTCGGGCGGCTCGAGCTTCACGGCCAGCGACCTGGCCACGCCGCGCATCAACGTGGCCTACGGGAGCTACTACCTGCGCTACCTGCTGAACCACTACAACGGCAACGAGATGCTCGCCGTGGCCGCCTACAACGGTGGTCTCGCGAACGTTGACAGCTGGGTGGCGCAGGCGAACGCCGCGGGCAGGTCGCTGACCGTCGAAGCGATCCCCTTCCCGGAGACGCGCGCCTACGTGCAGCGCGTGCTCGAAGCCCAGCGCGAGTACCGCTCCACCTATGGACGCCAGCTCGGGTCCTAGCGCTGCGTATTGATGCTGCGAGTGATCCGCAGTTGACAGTCCGGCGTATAGAAACACCGGCGGCACAACACGGAGCTGTGCCCGCGATTTCCGGCGAGTGGAGGAGGACCAGTGAGCACGCGCGACGTGGATTACTCAGCCGAGCATCGACACTCTATGGCGGGGGATGTGAGGGGCGAAACGGGCGCAGCGGCGGTTGAAGACCTGAGTTCCGCCATGGCGGTGATGCGCGGGCGGGGCCTTCGCGTATCGGCAGCTCGGCGGCTGGTGCTCGAGGCGCTCCTGGCCGCCGACGGGCCGATGTCCGCCGAGCAGATCGCTGAAGGCATCGGTGGCCGCGTGCCGTCCTCGGACATCGGCTCGGTGTATCGCAACCTGCAGGCGCTCGAGGACATCGGCGTCGTGCGACACGTGCACCTTGGCCACGGCCCAGGGCTGCACGCGCTGGCCGTGACCGGCGAGCGGGAGTACCTCACGTGCGAGCGCTGCGCCGATTACCGCGCCGTGCCACCGCAGGAGCTCGACGCGGTGCGCGATCTCATACAGCGCCAGTTCGGCTACCGCGCGAGCTTCATCCACTTCCCCATCGTCGGACTGTGCGAAGGCTGCGCCGCGGCGGTGCGTGAGGAGTCGCGAGCGTCTGGGGGGCGGCCGTGAGCAGCCAGGCGGGCAGGACCCGGGTCGGAATCGTCGGCAACGTACTGCGCGTGGCGAGAGCGCTCACTCCTCGGGAGCGGCGCCGGGCGGGACTCATGTTCGCGAGCATCACCGCGCTCCACGTGATCGGGCTCGGGGTCTTCCTCGCGTTCGTCGCCCCATCCCACTACAGGGGACTGGGCATCGGCGTCGCCGGGCTCGCCTACTCGCTGGGCCTGCGCCACGCGTTTGACGCCGATCACATCGCCGCGATCGACAACACCACGCGCAAGCTGATGAACGAAGGCAAACGACCGCTCAGCATCGGGTATTGGTTCTCTCTCGGACATTCGACGATTGTGGTGGCGATCGGCGTCGGCATCGTCGTGGCCGAGAAGGCCGTCTACGGAGCGGTCTCGAACGGCAGCTCAAACCTCGAGCAGTTCGGCGCAGTCTTCGGCACGGTGGTGTCGGCGACGTTCCTGTACCTGATCGCCCTCCTGAACGTCATCATCCTCGCCGGGATCTTTCGCGTGTTCCGATCGATGCGCGAGGGCAGCTACGACGAGGCGGAGCTCGAGCGCCAGCTGAACAATCGCGGGCTGATGTTCCGCATCTTCGGAAGGTGGATGAAGACCATCGACAGGGAGTGGAAGATGTACCCGGTGGGCGTGGTCTTCGGCATGGGCTTCGACACCGCGACCGAGGTGGCACTGCTCGCGACGACCGCGCTGCTCGCCTCCCAGCATCTTCCCCTCTACTCGATCATGTGCCTGCCGATCCTGTTCACAGCCGGCATGACCCTGATGGACACGATCGACGGCATTTTCATGAACTTCGCCTATTCGTGGGCCTTCTTCAACCCGGTTCGCAAGGTCTACTACAACCTCGCGATCACCGGACTGTCGGTGGCGATCTGCTTCTTCATCGGCACGATCGAGGTGCTCGGCCTGCTCCCGAGGCAGTTCGCCGGCTTGCACAGCGGCTTCTGGAGCTACATGGCCAACTTCGACATCAACAAGGCGGGCTTCGTGATCGTCGCCATGTTTGTCGTCTGCTGGGCGGGCGCGCTCGCCTTCTGGAGACTCGGCCGCGTCGAGGAGAAGTGGAGCGCCAGGCTGAAGCCCCGAGATGTCGCCGAGGGCATGGACGCGGCTGGGTAGCTCACCGGCGGGCCCGCTTCGGGCATCCCGGGCGACGGCTGAGCGGATGTGAAGCGCCGGCGCACGCGAGCGCCGGCCGCGAGCGCCGGCTCGCCCCCTCGCTGATCAGGACGCCAACCCTCGTCCCCGTGGGTAGCGACCTGCCGGCCCTGCGGCTCTGCCAGAGCACACGCCCCTTGGGCACATGCCTGGAGCCGGCCCTCCCGACGCGGCCGAGCGCGCAGTGAGCGCTCGCTATCGCCCTCACGGCCGACCTCAGCCTCCTGCCCCTGATGTGCGGCACGATGCACCTCGGCGCAACCGAGCAGTGGGCCCCGCGGATCGCTTTCCTGGCCGCCTTCGACCGGCGGCTCCTCATACGCGGAGCGACACACCTTCTCGCGGCGCCCCGCGTCACGCGGGTGGCTGAGGTGCCGGCGGCGCTCGGCAGCACGGTGAAGGTGGCGGACGCGACGGCAATGACGTTTTCTTCTTCCGAGCCTTCTTCGGGTTCGGGTTCTTCCAGGGCTTCCATGAATACGCACACGCTGTAGAGCCCCGGGCCGGTGAGGACTTCGCCCAACCCGTGGAGGTGGAGGGTGAAGACCCCCGCAAGGCCAGACGCCGGCAGGTCGCCGGCTTCGGGGCTGAGGAGGGACTCCTCGGGGCTGGCCTCGAGCTGGGCGTCCACGGTCGCCGCACAAGGGGCGGGACCATAGATCGTGTAGATCGACGCGGGTGAGGAGCTACCCGTCGACCCGCTCACCGTCATCGTGAAGCTGCCGGGGAGGGCAAGCGTCGCCGGCACGCCGGCGAGTTGCAGCGACGCACCGGTCTGCTCTGCGGAGGAGCTCGCGGCGCCGAGCAGGGCAACGGCGCCGACGGTCGCGGCCAGTGCGACGGGGGTCAGTCGCATCGCCCGAACACAACCATTGGGGGCTGCATCACGCGCGCTCGGCGGCGAGGGTGGCAGACGGGAGGCTGACACTCAGCACGGCTCGCGCGGCGCCGAGTATCAGCACGCCCATCAGTCCCGCAGGAGCGGCTCGAGGTCCAGCGGGCGCGAGGAGGCAGACCAGTCGAGTTCGGACACCGCGCCTCCGCTGACGACGACCTCGCGCTCGCGCGCAACCTCGTCGACCCACAGCGTGTAGGTGCCCTCGCGGATGTTGTCGAACACCGCCGTGTACGCCGGGCGCCCGTTGATCTCGCGCTCGAGCACGTCCTTGTGGCTGCGGCGATCGTCCCGACCCGTGGCGCTGATCTCCACCTCCACGCCGACCATCTCGGCGCGGGTGTGGAGGATCAACGCCCCGATGTCACCGCCGATGTCCAGCACGACCTGCTCGGGGTGCCGCCGCGCCGCGTGGTTCTCCTCGCTCATCTGGTGATTGTGGGTGTGACCGTGATGATGGCTGTGCATCTGCTCGGCCCCCCTCTACTTCGTGGTCGACGGGAAGTCAAATCCGTCGTGGGGGATGCCGATGTAGGGGAAGGTCGACTGGAAGCGGACCGACAGGGGCGGAGTGTCGTCGGTGATGGCGCCCGCCGCTTCGTCCGGTTTGTAGCCTTTGTTCACCAGCGGGACCGTGACTCCCGCAATCGCGCGGAGCTCGATCGTCGTGGTGTCGTCGATCACGCGCCTGCCGTTGGGAAACCCGGCAAGATCGCCGCCGATTATCCCCAGTGGATTCGGGCTGCTGGCGGGCGGCACTGCGACGTTCAGCCGCAGCATGTCGGCCACCACCTTGCCGGTGTTGTTCTGAAAGCCCGCCACGACGCCTGCCGGCAGGCCGGTCAGGAGGATGGCGACGAGGTCTTCACGCGGCGCCTTCTTGGCTTCGAGGGCTTCGAGGCTGGGGAACACCTTGGGGTAAAGAGCCGGCAACAGCCTCGCGAGCTCCGGGTGCGCGACGTACTGCAGGAACTCCTTTTCGCCGGCCGGTTGGCTCGAGTTCCAGTCGTCCTTGCGGCTCATCGGGATGAGCGCCTCGTTGACCAGGGGGTTACCCAGCCGCGAGATCTGCACCCACGGCCCGGCCTCCGAGTGTTCACTGTTTGCACCGTCGCTGATGCGAACCTTGCGGCGACTCGCCGAGCCCCACACGCCGAGCACGGCCTTCGAGCTCATGACGTTCGTCGGCACCGATCCGTCGACCGTCAGGCTCGAGATCGGGACCCGGATCGCGATCGTGTGAACATTGACCGTCGACAGCGTGTCCACACCGCCCGCGGCCGGCATCGGGATCACATGCGCTTCCTGGAACGGGCGCAGGTCGGCGAGGTCGAAGATCGACCCGATGTCGACGAAGAACGGATCGGTGCGCTGACCGGCGAACACCGTCTGATTTCCCGGGAGAGAGTGAACGGCTTCCTGCCCGAGAGCCGAATAGTTCGGCGTTGAGTGGGGGCCGATGTTGGACGGGGGACACGCGAGGCCTTCGCCGAGCACCTTTTCCTTGCTCCTGCCCTTGCCGCGCCTGCCATGATCGACCCGCGTGACGTTGTAGAACTGGCGTTTGTTCCAGTTCGGGTCGTTCAGCGAGCCGATCGTCCCCGTGTTGTAGAGGAACGTGTCGGGGTTGGTGATCACCGAGTCGAAGCTGAACTCATAGGTGATGTCGGGTAGCCCGTCGCCGTCGTTGTCGACGTGGATCTTGTAGAGGACGTCGTTGCCGAACTCGTAGAAGGTGGGCCCTCCCGCCGGAACCTCGGCCGGCAGGTAGTTGGTGATGAGCGTGACCGTCCCCGGGTCGTCGGGGCTGACGAACGCATATGTGTCCGTGTTGTCGGCGACCGGGTCCTTGCTTATCTCCGGAGCCTCGCGGTGCGATGACATGTCTGTTGCCTTTCGTAGTCGATTGTCGAGAGTGCCTGCGCGTGTCAGCGAGCCGCGTCGAGCAGCCGCTTCACCAGCACGGGGTCCTTGTATGTGGTCTCCTGCTTGCCGGACATGACGGTCACCTCGCCGCGCTCGGCGTCGCGGACATATGCGGTAACCGGCTCGGCCGGTGCGGGCCCCGAGGCCTTCGTGACAACGGCCTTGGGGTCAGCCGGGACGCTGCTGCCCGGAGAATCGAGCGCGATCGCCGCGACCTTGGGGGTCGCGAGGATCACGGCGGCACCGGCTGCGGCACCGGCTGTACCCTGTAGAAATGCGCGCCGGCTCGTGCCCTCGTCGGCCGCTGCGTCGCTCATCGCGCCGGCGGCCAGGGCCGGGGCGGCGAAGCCGACCCGTGTTTTCAGAAATGAACGGCGGCTCAACTTATTATCCATGGTGAAACTCCTCTCGCCTTCGACTGATATCGCGAGTCAATTTCGGTGACCGTAACAGGGCACAATTCCAAAATGGCCCGTTTTTCTGCGAGGGTCTCGCAGGTAGGAATGCTGTGCAACTTTCACGTGCTCGAATCCTGGCGCGAGTACCGCTCCACCTATGGACGCCAGCTCGGGTTGTGAAAGACGACATGCGGGTCGCGATCGTCTCCGACGTCCACGGCAACCTGACGGCCCTCGACGCGGTCGTCGCCGACATCGAACGGCGGGCACCCGACATCGTGCTACACGGCGGCGATCTCGCACTCATGGGTGCACAGCCGGCGGCGGTCATCGACCGGATGCGCGAGTTGGGTTGGCCCGGAGTGGTGGGCAACACCGACGAGGCCCTCTGGCGAGCAGGGGAGCAATCCAGGCAGGAGAAGCTCGCGCCCAAGCTCGGGGCCCTGTTGCGGCTGATCTTCCAGCAGTACGCGCCGGCGACCCTCGAGCTGCTGGGCGAGGAGCGCGTCATGTGGCTGCGCGGGCTCCCAGCCGAGCAGCGCCTTGAAGGGCTGGCGTTGGTGCACGCGGCCCCGGGGGATCTGTGGCGGGCGCCGATGCCCGACGCCGAGGACGTGGAGCTGTCGAGCGTCTATGAGCCGCTCGGCGCGGCCACCGTGGTGTACGGACACATTCATCGTCCATACACCCGTGCGCTAGCCGAGCTGACCGTCGCAAACAGCGGCAGCGTGGGAATGCCCTGGGACGGCGATCCGCGCGCCGGCTACCTGCTCTTCGAGGACGGCAACCCCCGCGCGGTGCGGGTCGAGTACGACGTCGAGCGAGAGGCCGCCCTGCTGCTCGGCAGTGGCTACCCGGATGCGTCGCGGCTGGCCGAGATGCGCTGTCGCGGGGTGTTCCTCGCACCCGGCGTGCCGTCCGGCCGGTCCTGCGCCTAGAGCGTCGGTCGCCGGGGACGGCGGTCGAGGCCCCGGCAGTACCACGCGAGGATCGGCCAGGCCGACGCGCGGCGCTCGGCGGCGTGGGCCTCGATCGAGTCGGTCAGCGCCGCCGCGAGAGCACTCGCCGTCACGCCCTTGCGCCGGTAGGCGATCGCGCCCGCCCGCGTCAGCTCGCGAACCACGCCGTGCGAGCGGTGGCCGGACAGCATCACGATCGCGGTGTCGGGAGCGACCTCGCGTATCCCGCGCACGGCTCTCAGGCCGCCGCCCTTCGGCATCTGCACGTCCACCAGTGCGGCGTCCGGTTGCCAGACCCTGGCGAGCTCGATCGTCTCCTCGCCGTCCGCCGCCGCGCCCACCACCTCGAACCGACCGCCGAGCGACATGGTGAGCATCGACTGGACCACGGGGTCGTCGTCCGCGATCACGAGCCGCGGGCGATCGCCGGCGGTAAGGCGCGTCCGCCCCGCGGGCTCGGTCGCACGGTCGTCCAGGACGGGGATCGGTTGGTCGTCGTCGATGTGAGCTGGCTGGGTTGCGTGCGGGTGGGGGAGAACCGGCCACTGCTCCTATGCGGAGATCACCCATCGGCAGCCGACGGCGAAAGCGTGAGCGACGTATGGCGCGACGGACGGCTCGCGGTCCTGGCCGAGAGGCCGGTGGCCCGTTGAGGGGCTCGCTACGGTAGGGGGCGATGCCCGACTTCAAGCTCGACTCCGTGTTCACGCCGACGGCCGACCAGCCGAAGGCGATCGCCTCCCTGGCCGAAGGCATGGACGCCGGCGAGCGCTTTCAGACGCTGCTGGGAGCGACGGGAACCGGAAAGACGATGACGATGGCCGGCGTGATCGAGGCGGTCCAGCGGCCGACCCTCGTGATCGCCCACAACAAGACGCTCGCCGCCCAGCTGTGCAACGAGTTCCGCACCTTCTTCCCTGACAACGCGGTCGAGTACTTCGTGTCCTACTACGACTACTACCAGCCGGAGGCCTACGTCCCGAGCCGGGATCTGTACATCGAGAAGGACTCGGCGATCAACCAGGAGGTGGACCGGCTGCGCCACGCGGCCACGGCCGCGGTGTTCGCCCGCAGGGACGTGATCGTGGTGGCCTCGGTGTCCTGCATCTACGGCCTGGGCTCGCCGGAGACCTATGAGATGAACATGCAGATCCTCAGGAAGGGCGAGGAGATCGACCGCGACGCGCTGCTTCGCAAACTGGTCTCGATCCAGTACACGCGCAACGACACCGTGCTCTCACGCGGCACCTTCCGCGTTCGCGGTGAGACCCTCGAGGTGTTCCCGGCCTACGCCGAGACGGCCTTCCGGGCCCGGATGTTCGGCGATGAAGTCGAGCAGCTGGCCCACTTCGACCCGCTCACCGGCGAGGTGCTGGCCGACGATCTCGAGCACGTGGCGATCTGGCCGGCGACCCACTACAACGTCAAGGAGGGCACCATCGAGGACGGCGTGGCGGAGATCGGGCGGGAGCTCAACGAGCGCTGCACGCAGCTCGAGTCCGAGGGCAAGCTGCTCGAGTCCCACCGCCTGCGCCAGCGCACCCAGTACGACATGGAGATGCTCAAAGAGGTGGGGTTCTGCTCGGGGATCGAGAACTACTCGCGCATCCTCGACGGGCGCTCCCCGGGCGAGCGGCCCTACTGCCTGATCGACTATTTCCCGAAGGACTTCATCTGCTTCATCGACGAGTCACACCAGACGGTGCCCCAGATCGGCGGCATGCACGTTGGCGACCGTTCGCGCAAGCAGACGCTGGTCGACTACGGCTTCCGCCTGCCGAGCGCCCTGGACAACCGGCCCCAGACCTTCGAGGAGTTCCTCTCGATCACCCCCCAGCTCACGTTCGTCTCGGCCACGCCGGGCGAGTACGAGCGGACGCGCTCGGGCCGGGTGGTGGAGCAGATCGTCCGCCCGACCGGGATCGTGGATCCCGTGGTCGACGTGCGCGAGACCCGCAATCAGATCGACGATCTGATGAACGAGGTCCGCCAGCGGGTGGAGCGCGACGAGCGGGTGCTGGTGACGACGCTGACCAAGAAGATGTCGGAGGACCTGTCCCAGTACCTGCTGGAGATGGGCTTCAAGACCCGCTACCTGCACTCGGAGATCGACACGCTCGAGCGCATCCAGATCATCCGCGACCTGCGGCTGGGGGAGTACGACGTGCTGGTCGGAGTGAACCTGCTGCGCGAGGGCCTGGATCTGCCAGAGGTTTCGCTCGTGGCGATCCTGGACGCCGACAAGGAGGGCTTCCTGCGGGGGGAGACCTCGCTGATACAGACGATCGGGCGGGCGGCCCGCAACGTCGGGGGAACGGTGCTGATGTACGCCGACAAAGAGACAGCCGCGATGCGATCGGCGATCTCCGAGACCGATCGCCGCAGGGAGATCCAGCTCGCATACAACGAGCGGCACGGGATCACGGCCGCGACGATCGTCAAGGGCATCTCCGACATCGCCGAGTTCCTGCAGGCCGAGTCGAAGGTTCCCCGCGGGCGCAAACGGCGCACGGCGACGCGCCGGGCGGGCGGCGAGATGCCCAAGCACGAGCTCGAGCGAATGGTGGTGGAGCTCGAGGAGGAGATGAGCCTCGCAGCGGAGGAGCTGCGCTTCGAGTACGCCGCCCAGCTGCGCGACGAGCTGCGCGAGCTGCGCCGCGACCTGCGGGAGATCCAGGCAAGTGAGGCTCCCACGGGCGACATCGCCTAGGATTGCCGCCGTGGACATCGACCGGCAGGCGATCGAACGGCGGGACTTCCCCATCGGCCGGCGCGGATATGACCCGGCGGCCGTGGACGCCCATCTGCGGGCGCTCGGGGCGGAGTTCGAGGAGCTGCAGCGCGCGAGCACGGGCGCCGGCGCGGAGCCCTCGCTGGCCTCGACGGCGGCCACGCAGGTGCAGAGCATCCTGACCGCGGCGGAGACCGCCGCGGCGGACATCGAGCGCCAGGCGCTCGCCGACGCCGGGGAGGCTCGCGAGCAGGCCGGCCGCGACGCCGAGCGAACCCGCGAGGACGCGCTTGCGCGGGCCAGGGCGCACGTGGCGGCCGTCGCGCAGGCGACAGCGGTGCTGCTCGAGCGGGTCTCCGCGATGGACGGCGAGGTCGACGCCCTGGTGGAGAGCCTGCGCGCGGGCGCGGGCCGGCTGGCCGGCGATCTGGCCTCGCTCGGAACGAACATGGGGGAGCTCTACGACGCGGCCTCCGGGCGTGCCGGCGCCGAGCCGGCGGCCGGGCAGGACGATCCCCCGCCTCCGCCGGCCATCGCCTCATCCGCCTTCGGCCCGCCCGCCCCTGCGCCGCCCCGCCTCACCTCGGTGGCGCCGGCTGCGCCCGCCGGGGAGGAGCCGGCCGAGGAGGAACCGCCGGTGCGCGCCGCCCCGCAGGCCGTGCCGGCGGAGCCCGTCATCGTGCCGGCGCCGGAGCAGGACAGCGCCCCCGCCCCGGCGGGCGCGAACGGCGACCTCGACAGCGCCCGCCTGGTCGCGTTGAACATGGCCCTCAACGGCGAACCCCGCGCCGCGGCCGATCGCTACCTGTCCGAGAACTTCCAGCTGGCGGACCGCCAGAAGCTGATCGACGAGGTGTACGCCGCGATCGAGGGTTAGCGCCCGCAGGCTCCGCCGGGCCACGATCGCCGGCGGCCGGGGCGGGTCAGGCGAACATCTGTTCGCCCTAATAGAATGAGCGGCACATGGCCGCCGGCAACCAGATAGTCGTCTCGGGAGCGAGGGAGCACAACCTCAAGGACATCTCCGTGGCCCTGCCGCGGGATGCCCTGGTGGTGATCACCGGGCTGTCCGGATCGGGCAAGTCGAGCCTCGCCTTCGACACCATCTACGCGGAGGGCCAGCGCCGCTACGTGGAGTCGCTGTCGGCCTATGCCCGGCAGTTCCTGGGACAGATGGACAAGCCGGACGTGGACTCGATCGAGGGGCTCTCGCCGGCGATCTCGATCGACCAGAAGACCACGTCGCGCAACCCTCGCTCGACGGTGGGCACGGTCACCGAGATCTACGACTACCTGCGCCTTCTGTGGTCGCGGGTGGGCAAGCCGCACTGCCCGGTCTGCGGAAGGCCGATCGTGGGGCAGTCGGCCGAGCAGATCATCGACCAGGCGATGGAGCTCGCCGAGGGCACGCGCTTCATGGTGCTCGCGCCGGTTGTGCGAGGGCGCAAGGGCGAGTACGGCAAACTGCTCGATGAGCTCAGGGCCGACGGCTTCGCGCGGGTGAAGATCGACGACAGCGTGCGCATGCTGGAGGAGTCGATCGTGCTGGACAAGCGCTACAAGCACGACATCTCCGTGGTGGTGGACCGGCTGATCATGCGCCACGACGTGCGCAAGCGCCTCGCGGACTCGATCGAGACGGCGGTGTCCCTCGCCGACGGGCTCGTCGAGATAGAGATAATCGGCTCCGCCCGTTCGGGCTCCGCAGCCGCGTCGGGCGGGGATGAGGAGGCGGCGGGGGAGCATGCGCACGCGACCGGCGCCAAGGGCGCTCGCGCGGCGTCGGTGCAGATCGTCCCGGGCGTGGCCCCCGATCCGGGGACGGTGTTCACCTTCTCGGAGAAGTTCGCCTGCCCCGAGCACGGGCCGTCGCTGACCGAGCTCGAGCCGAGGATCTTCTCCTTCAACTCCCCCCATGGAGCCTGCGACCGCTGCACAGGGCTGGGCTCGCAGATGGAGATCGATCCCGAGTTGGTGGTGCCCAACCGGGGGCTGTCGATCGGCGAAGGCGCGCTCGCGCCGTGGGCGAACAGCACCTCGAGCTACTACGACCAGGTCACCGAGGCGATCGCCGAGCGCTACGGGGTCGACCTGGAAGCGCCCTGGGAGGAGCTTCCCGCCGAGCAGCAGGACCTGTTCCTGTACGGAACCAACGGCGAGCCGATCGAGGTCACCTACCGCAACCGCTACGGTCGCCAGCGCTCATATGCGACGAGGTTCGAGGGGATCGTCAGGAACCTGCAGCGCCGCTACCGCGAGACCGATTCGGACTGGACGCGCGAAAAGATCGAGGAGTTCATGTCGCTGCGCGCCTGCCCGGTGTGCGGCGGGGCGCGGCTGCGGGCCGAGTCCCGCGCGGTGCTCGTCGGCGGGACCCGGATCGAGGACTTCTGCGCGCTGTCGGCGCGGCGGGCGCTCGAGTGGGTCGAGGAGGTGGACCTGTCGGAGACCGACCGGCACGTGGCGCGGCTGATCCTGCGCGAGATCTCCGAGCGGCTGCGGTTCCTTGAGAACGTGGGCATCGGCTACCTGTCGATGGACCGGGCCGCCTCCACCCTGTCCGGTGGCGAGGCCCAGCGCATCCGTCTCGCCACCCAGATCGGCTCCTCGCTGGTGGGCGTGCTGTACATCTTGGATGAGCCCTCGATCGGCCTGCACCAGCGCGACAACTCGAAGCTGATCGGCACCCTGGAGCGCCTGCGCGACCTGGGCAACACCGTGATCGTGGTCGAGCACGACGAGCAGACGATGCGCGCCGCCGACCACCTGCTCGATCTCGGGCCCGGCGCCGGCGAACACGGCGGGCGGATCGTGGCGCAGGGAACGGCCGAGGAGGTCCAGCGGGTGGCGAAGTCGCTCACCGGCCAGTTCCTCTCGGGCGAGCGCACGATCGAGCTCCCGGAGCGTCGCAGGACCCCGAGCGGCTACGTGGAGATCCTCGGCGCCTCACAGCACAACCTGCGCGACATCGACGTGCACGTCCCGCTGGGCGTGCTCACCTGCGTCACGGGCGTGTCCGGATCGGGCAAGTCCACGCTCGTCAACGAAGTGCTGTTCAAGGCCGTCGCCAACCGCCTGCACCGCGCACGCCAGCGCCCGGGCGCGCACCGCGCGGTCCACGGGCTCGAGCAGCTGGACAAGATCATCGCCGTCGACCAGTCGCCGATCGGGCGCACCCCCCGCTCCAATCCCGCAACCTACACGGGCTTGTTCGACGTGATCCGCGACCTGTTCTCGAAGACCCAGGAGGCGCGCGCCAGGGGCTACAAGCCCGGGCGCTTCAGCTTCAACGTCAAGGGGGGGCGCTGCGAGGTCTGCCGCGGCGACGGGCAGATCAAGATCGAGATGCACTTCCTGCCCGATGTGTATGTGCCCTGCGAGCAGTGCCACGGCAAGCGCTACAACCGCGAGACGCTCGAGGTGCGCTTCAAGGGCAAGAGCATCGCCGACGTGCTCGACATGCCGGTCGAGGAGGCACTCAGCTTCTTCGAGCACATTCCCAAGGTCCGCAGGCGCCTCGAGACCCTCAACGCCGTGGGCCTCGGCTACGTGCGCCTCGGCCAGCCGGCCACGACGCTGTCCGGGGGCGAGGCCCAGAGGGTGAAGCTGGCGACCGAGCTGTCGAAGATCGCCACCGGGCGCACGCTGTACATCCTCGACGAGCCCACCACCGGATTGCATTTCGCCGACGTGCAGCGGCTGCTGGAGGTGCTGCAGCGGCTCGTCGACGCCGGCAACAGCGTGGTGGTCATCGAGCACAACCTCGACGTCATCAAGTCGGCCGACCGGCTGATCGACATGGGCCCCGAGGGGGGTGAGGAGGGGGGGATGGCGATCGCCGTGGGCACCCCGGAGGAGGTCGCGGCCGAGCCGGCCTCCCACACGGGGCGGTTCCTCGCGGAGATCCTCGCGCCCGCCGTAAGGAGCGCGGGCGGGAAGTCCGGCGAGAGCGCGCCGCGCAAACGCCGGCCCAGGGTTGCAGCGTGAGCGAGCCTCAGGGCGCCGTTTCCACGCCATCGCAGGACGCGCCGGCGCTCGCGATCAGGGCCCGCCTGTGGGCGCAGAAGTGGCGGTACTACGAGCGCAACTCGCTGCCCTGGAACCGCGCACGCATCCACTGGGAGTTCCTGCGCCGCGAGGCCTTCGTGCGCTGGCCGGTGCACGGCAATGTGCTCGAGGCCCTGCAGGAGGGACGCCTCGAGGTCGGCGCGGAGACGCTGTTCGAGCCCGGCGTGTGGATCACGGCGCCCGGCCGCGCGCGCGTGCGGATCGGCGCGGGCAGCTTCCTGAACCTGGGCGTGATGGTCGCCTCGCAGGAGCTCGTGGAGATCGGCGATCACTGCATGCTCGCCAACGGCTGCTTCGTCTCCGACGCCTCCCACCGCTTCGACGATCCCGACAAGCCGATCACCTGGCAGGGCTTCGAGAGCAAGGGGCCGACCCGCATCGGCGACAACTGCTGGCTGGGAGCCAACGTGGTGATCACCAGCGGCGTGAGCATCGGCGAGCGCTCGGTGATCGGCGCCAACAGCGTGGTCACCAGGGACATCGAGCCGTTCTCGATAGCCGCCGGCGCGCCCGCGCGGGTGATCCGCACGATCGAGCACCCGGGCGACGGGCGCCGCGAACAGGCGAAGGGCACGGGGACGCGATAGCTTGCGCGCAGCCGACATGATCGAGCTCCGCGCCAGCACGCAGCTTTTCAACCGACGCCGGCTCCTCCTCGCCGGGCTGCTGTCGGCGAGCCTGGGCGCGGCCGGTTGCGGCGGTAGCAGCGGTACCACGAGCACATCGACCCCCACCGCACAGACCGTGACCTCGGCAGCCGCCGCGGCCGCGCTGATAGCCCCGGCCTCGCTCGTGCCCACGGGTGCCATGCAGGGCTTCACACCCTCCGGCGCAGTGCAGACGGCGACATCTCCCCAGGGCTGGGCGCAGAGCAGCGCCGAAAGCGACGAAGTCGCCCACGAAGCCGCCCGCCTCACGAGCGCGGGCTTTCGCGAGGGGGTTGGACAGCACTACAAAGGCACGGCCGGCACCGCGGCGCTCTCGCTCGCGCTGGTGTTCAACGCCCCGGAAGGCGCCAAGAAGGAAGTGACGCACTACCTCCAGGTGGATCCCCGCTACGGCCTGCACCTGGAGGGGGAAAAGGTCGCGGCGATACCGGGATCGATCGTGGTGGGCGAAGGTCCCGCGGGCAACGTGCTGTTCACGACCGGCCGCTGCTTCGTGCTGGTCGGCGACGAGCTGAGCCCGTCCTCGACCCCGTCGCAGGTCAACGCCGTCCCGATCGCCGCCGCGACGGTTCTGTATGAGCGCGTGAAGGGCCTCTGCGTCCCGCGGTGAGCTCCTGCGCTTCAGCTGACCAGGCCGACTAGGGTGCAGCCGATGGATCTCTACGAGACGATGCGCTGCGCCCCCACCACCCGGCGCTTCTCCTCCGATCCGGTCCCGGGCGAGGTGCTGCAGCGGGTGCTCGAGAACGCCCGCTTCGCGCCGAGCGGCGGCAACCGCCAGGGCTGGCGGGTGGTGGCCGTGCAGGATCCGCAGCGCAGGCAGGCGCTGCGCGACCTCTACCAGCCGCACTGGCGCGCCTATATGGAGCAGACCGGAGGCGCCGCGGTGCTGGCCGATCCGGAGCTCGCCGACTCGCCCGTCGGGCGCAGGGTGAGGCGGGCCGACGAATTCGCCGAGCGCATCCACGAGGTGCCGCTGCACCTGGTGGTTTGTGCGCGGCTGGGCGACCTGGCGATCGTCGACAGCGGGCTCGACCGCCCGAGTATCGTCGGCGGGGCCTCGATCTACCCGTTCGTCCAGAACATCCTGCTCGGGCTGCGCGCCGAGGGCCTCGGTGGGGCGCTGACGACGCTGCTGGCTCCGGCTGAGCCGCAGGTCAAGGAGCTGTTGTCGATTCCGGATGACGTGGTGCTGGCGGCCTACGTGCTGGTGGGCCGGCGCGATGAACCCTGGCCCGCGCGCCTGTCTCGCAAACCCGTCGAGGAGTTCGCCTTCTCCGAGCGCTACGGCGAGGCCCTGTAGCGGCCGGGCGCGGCCAGGGCGCCGCGCTCAGGCGAGGCGGGCCCTCAGCTCGACGAGCTCGGCCGGATCGATCGAGTAGGTGTGCTCGGGGCCGGGGTAGCGCCGCGCGCGCACGTCCTCGGCGTAGGCGCTGACTCCGGCGTTCATGTCCTGCTGGATGTTCGCGTAGCGCTTCACGAAGCGTGCGCCCAGCCCGTCGCGGATGCCGAGCAGATCGTGGAACACGAGCACCTGTCCGTCGGTCGCTGCTCCCGCGCCGATGCCGATCACGGGGATCCGCATGTGGGGCATCAGCTCCTCGGTGACCGCGGCGGGGATCGCCTCGAACACGAGCGCGAAGCAGCCGGCCTCCTGCAGCGCCAGCGCCTCTGAGCCGATCCGCTCAGCCGCGCCCGCCGTACGGCCCTGCGCCTTCCAGCCGCCCAGGGCGGTCGAGGTCTGGGGCGTGAGGCCGACGTGGCCCATCACGGGGATCCCGGCGCCAACGATCGCGCGGGCACGGCGCACCGATGCCTCCCCGCCTCCCTCGAGCTTCACGACCTCGCAGCCCGCCTCCTTGACCATGCGCATGGCGGTGGTGATGGCCTGTTCGTCTGATACCTCGTAGGAGCCGAACGGAAGGTCGCCGATCAGCAGGGGGGTGCGCAGCCCACGGCGGACGGCCCGCGCGAGCACCAGCATGTCGGCGAGCTCGACGGGGGTGGTGGCGTTGTAGCCGAGCACCGTGGTGGCAGCGGAGTCGCCGACGAGCACGAGGTCGACGCCCGCCGCCTCGGCGGCGCGAGCCGAGGGATAGTCGTATGCGGTGACCATCACGATCGGTTCTTCAAGGCGCTTCTTCTCGGCCAGCAGCGGCAGGGTCATCGGCAGGCGGCCGGGGTCTGACGGGGCCTGTATGTCGGGATAGCTGGACACGGTGATTCCTCTCTGACGCCGGTTGACCCCCGCTAGGAGAGCAGGGTGGCCACCGCGTCGTCGACTGTGATGATCCGGTTGGTGTGCGCCTCGACGTGCACCACGCGAGGCTCATAGCGCTCCAGCTCGGCCTGCTCGTAGCCGGCGTAGGAGACCACGATGATGGTGTCGCCGGCGTGGACCAGCCGGGCGGCGGCGCCGTTTATCTGCATCGTCCCCGAGCCCCGCTCGCCCGCGATCGTGTAGGTCTCAAAGCGCGCCGCGTTGTCGATGTCGAGCACGTGAACCTGCTCGTGCTCGAGGATGTCGGCGGCCTCCAGCAGATCGGGGTCGATCGTGATCGACCCCACGTAGTGCAGGTCAGACCCGGTGACGGTGGCGCGGTGGATCTTGGACTTGAGCATCACGCGCTGCATCAGGCGATCGCCTCTCTTTCGGGGGCTCGAGCGGGGCTCGACTGCTCGGCGGGCTGAAGCACCGCGTTGTCGATCAGCCGGACCTCGCCGATTCGCGCGGCCACGGCAAAGAGGCTCTCGCGCGCGAGCGTGGGGCACGGCTCGAGCGTGCCGGGGTCGACGAGCGCAACGTACTCGGGCTCGACGCCCGCGGCGGAGAACGCCTCGCGGGCGGCCTCGAGCAGGGCGCCGGCCGAGCGCTCGCCCGCCGCCGCACGCACGCGCGCGGCTCCGAGCGCGGCCGGCAGGGCGAGCGCCTGCGAGCGCTCTGACGCGGACAGCAGTGCGTTGCGACTGGACATGGCAAGGCCGTCGGGCTCGCGCACGGTGGGGCAGACCTCGATGCGAACCGGCAGGTTCAGGTCGGCGACGAGGCGTCGGATCACCACCAGCTGCTGGGCGTCCTTCTGGCCGAAGTAGGCAACCTCGGGCTGTGCCATGCACAGCAGCTTCGTCACGACCGTGGTCACGCCCCGGAAGTGCTCGGCGCCCCGAACCGCACCCTCCAGCCGGTCGGTCAGGCCCAGCACCTCCACGGAGGTGGCGAAGCCCGGGGGATAGACCTCCTCGGCCGACGGGGCGAACAGCAGGTCCGCGCCGGCCGCCGCGGCGAGCCCTGAATCGTGCTCCTGGCGGCGGGGGTAGCGCTCGAGGTCCGAGCGCTCGTTGAACTGGGCGGGGTTGACGAACAGGCTGACGACGACCACGTCGCACTGCTCACGCGCCCGCCGGATGAGCGACAGATGGCCCTCGTGCAGCGCCCCCATCGTGGGCACCAGGCCGATCGTGAGCCCCTCGCGCCTGGCCGGGGAGAGCGCCGCGCGCAGCTCGGCAACGGCGCGCACGGTCTCCATGCGATCGTCGAAGGTCGGTTGGGGGCTCATCGGTTTCGGTCCAGTTCCCTGCGGATACCGGCGCGACATGAGTTGTGCTGCGAGCTGCTCTGCGGGTCCGCGTCGAGAAGGTCTCGTTAACGGCCTGTTAAGGATGATACAGCCGTCGCGGGGCGCCGGCAAGCAAATCGGGCTGTGTGCGCCACGTCACACATCGCGGGACGAAGCGATCCGGGGGGCGGGCCGGATCGCGCCGCCAGCCAGCGCACCCCGCTAGGTTTCCTCGCAACCAGCTGAAACTGACGATCCGAAAGGGGACGACTGAATGGCGATCGATCAGACCAAGATGGGCCGGGTGGTGGCCGAGCAGATGGAGGCGCTCGAAGCCGACTACGGCGATGATTGCGAGATCGGCGATGTGTGCGCGATCGTCGAGGTGCTGGGGCCCCACGGATCGGCCGTGCGGGTGCGGGGCAGCGATATGCGCCCGCACATCATGATCGGCCTGCTGCGCATGTCCGAAAGCATCTTCGTGCGCAGCGTCAGCGACGCGGGCACCGGTGAGGACCAGGGCGGGTAGCGGTTGCGGCTGCGCCCGTCACCAGGCGTCGACGTAGGGGCGCCTCTTGCCCGGGTGGCGCCACCACTCGCCCGTGGTCTCGCCGAAGAGCGTCGCGATCCAGCGCCGTGAGTCGGCGGGGTCGATGACGTCGTCGATCTCCCCGTAGGCCGCCATGTTGAGGCCCTGGCCGCGCTCGTAGGCGGCGGCCACCGTCGCCTCGAACAGACGCTCGCGCTCCCCGGGGTCCGCGATCGCGTCGAGCTCCCGCCGCATGCCCAGGCGCACCGCTCCCTCGAGGCCCATCGCCCCGAACTCCGACGTCGGCCAGGCGACCGTGAACAGCGGCGCCTTGAATCCGCCGCCGGCCATCGCCTGCGCGCCCAGCCCATAGCCCTTGCGCAGCACGATGGTGCCGGTCGGCACCCCCAGATTTGCCCCTGCGAGGAACAGCCTGGCGAAGTGGCGCACGGTCGCGGTGCGCTCGGCCTCGGGGCCGACCATGAACCCCGGGGTGTCGCACAGGAACAGCACCGGCAGCTCGAATGCATCGCAGAGGCCCAGAAAGCGCGCCCCCTTGTCGGCGCCGTCGGCGTCGATCGCCCCGCCCAGGTGCGCCGGGTCGTTCGCCACCACCCCCAGCGAGCGGCCGTCCACGCGGGCGAGCGCCGTAATCACGCCGCGCCCGAACCCCGGGCGCAGCTCGAGCACGGAGTCCTCGTCGAACAGCGTCTGAAAGATCGTGCGCACGTCGTAGACGCGCTTGCGGTTCTCGGGTATGAGCGTCCTCAGCAGCTCCTGATCGGGGGCGGTCCCCGGCGGCATGGCGCCGCGGAAGTAGGACAGGTAGCGCTTGGCCTGGGCGACCGCCTCGCGGTCGTCTGAGACCCGCAGGTCCACCACGCCGTTCGCATACTGCACCTCGATCGGGCCCACCTCGGCGGGCTCGTAGGAGCCCAGCCCGCCGCCCTCGATCATCGCCGGACCGCCCATGCCGATGCTCGAGTCCTCCGTCGCGATCACCACGTCGCAGCAACCGAGCAGCGCGGCGTTGCCCGCGAAGCAGTAGCCCGCGGCGATCCCGACCAGCGGCACGAGGCCGCTCAGGCCGGCGAACAGCTGAAATGCCCGGCAGTCCAGGCCCGCCACGATCGGCATGTCCACGTCGCCCGGCCGCCCGCCGCCTCCCTCCGCGAACAGCACCACCGGCAGCCGGCGGCGCTCGGCGACGTCGAACAGACGGTCCTTCTTGAGGTGGTTGCGCATGCCCTGCGTGCCGGCGAGCACCGTGTAGTCGTAGGACATGGCCACGCAGGGCCTGCCGTCGACGTCGCCCACCCCGGCGACCAGCCCGTCCGCGGGGGTGCGGGCCATCAGCTCCTCGCGCGAGCGCCGCCTCTCCTGGGCGGCGAACAGCAGCGGCCCGTACTCGATGAACGTACCCTCGTCCACGAGCTCGGTCAGGTTCTCCCGGGCCGTGCGGCGTTCGCGGCGGCGGCGCTTGGCGACGGCGTCGGGGCGCGCGGCGTCGAGGCCGAGGGCATGGCGCTCGCGCACCGCGCGCAGATCCGCGCGCTCGCCGCGGTCCATCTGCCCGTCCGCTGCGGCGGTGGCATTCGGGGCGTCTGCCCCGGGCTCGAGCGTCAACAGCAGCTGGCCCTCCGTCACGGCGTCGCCCACCGCCACCGCGAGGCGGCGCACGACCCCGCCGGTCTCCGCGAGGACCTCGTGCTCCATCTTCATCGCCTCGAGCACCACCAGCGCCGTCCCGGCGCCCACGCGCGCGTCGGCGGAATGGGGGATCGCCACCACGATCCCGGCGAACGGAGCCGTCACCGGCTCCTCGGTTGCAGAGGCCACAGCCAGATCATCGCTCACGGACCGTCGCCTCGGTCGCCTCGGAGCTCGCGCGCGTCCCGCCGCCGAGCAATACCATCCGGGCGAATGTCCACCGAGGCGCACGAGCGATCGGCATCCGAGCGGCGCGAGGCGCTCAAGCAGGTGCTCGCGCAGGCGCGCGGCTGCACGCGCTGCCCGGAGCTGGCCCGGACGCGCAAGACGGTGGTCTTCGGCGCCGGCAACGCGGATGCCGATCTGATGTTCATCGGCGAGGCGCCGGGGGCCAGCGAGGACGAGCAGGGGGTCCCGTTCGTGGGACGCGCCGGCAAGCTGCTCGACAGGCTTCTCGAGGAGATCGGCCTCGCCCGCTCGGAGGTCTTCATCGCGAACACCCTGATGTGCAGGCCTCCGGGCAATCGCGATCCGCAGCCGATCGAGATCGAGAACTGCCACGACTACCTGCTGCGCAAGGTCGAGCTGATCCAGCCGAACGTGATCTGCACGCTCGGGAACTTCTCCACCAAGCTCCTGCGCGGGGACCCGGCGGGGATCACCCGCGTGCACGGTCAGCCGGAGGTGCTCGCGCTGGGCCCCCGCGCGGTGCGGCTGTACCCCATCTTCCACCCCGCCGCCGCGCTCTACACGCCGCGCATGCTCGAGACGCTGCGTGAGGATTTCATGCGCCTGCCGGGCCTGCTCGCGCTGGGGGCGCCCGAACAGCCGCAGCCGCTCGAGGTGCCCGAGATCGAGCCCGAGAGCCCACCCGAGGAGGCCCCGAAGGCGCGTTCGCCGCAGGGAGACCCCGACGAGTTCGCAGCGCAGGCCGACCAGCTCGGGCTGTTCTAGGCGCTCCCGGGCCCGTTCAGAGCGCCTCCGGGAGCCCCTCTGGACGCTTTCTGGACGCTTGCTTGCGGCCGATTTGCAGGGAAAAAAGGGTATTTCCGGCAAATGTCGAAAATCTCTGGACAGGGCCTAAAGTAAGTCTCCATGACCGCCGATGAAGGTCCTGTCTCCCTCCCGCAAGCAGTACCGACCGGCCCGCGCTCCTTCCTCCCGCGGGCCGGCCGCGTTAACGGGCTCGGGATGAGTTGCCTCTAGAGTCTCGCCGTGGCCGTGCGCGTCGTCGAAACCTCGGATCCTGCGGGCACCGAATCGCTTGGCGCCGAGCTCGCCGCCGGCCTGAGCGACGGCGACGTGGTGCTCGTAGGGGGCGAGCTGGGCTCGGGCAAGACCACGCTGGTTCGCGGCGCCGCCCGCGCCCTCGGGGTGACCGATCCCGTGACCAGCCCCACGTTCAGCATCGGCCACCGCTACCGGGCCGCGCACCTCACCGTCTCCCACCTCGATCTCTATCGCCTCGCCGGACTGGAGCACGAGGATCCGGCGCTCCTCACCGACTACCTGGGCCCAGGCCGGATCGCCTTCGTGGAGTGGCCGTCGCACGCCGATGCGGAGCTGTCCAGCGCCCGGGTGCGGGTCACCCTCAGCCATCAGGGGGGAGATCGCCGGCGCATCGAGCTGGCAGACGATGGCGCCGGCCGCGAGCGGGGCGGGGCATGATCGTGCTCGGCTTCGACACGGCCACGCCGTCCACCACGGTCGGGCTGCGCCTCGATGACGCGAGCACGCTGCAGGCGCGCGATGACCCTGGCGCCGGCGAGCGTCCCGGCCACGCGACCCGGCTGCTGGGCATGGCCGCCGAGCTGCTCACACGCGCCGACGTGGCCTGGAGCGCGCTTGACCGCATCGCGGTGGGGCTGGGCCCGGGCACCTTCACTGGCCTGCGGGTCGGGATCGCCACAGCGAGGGGGCTTGCGCAGTCCCTGTCGGTAGAGCTGGTCGGAGTGTCCAGCCTGCGCGCGCTCGCCGAGGGGGCGGCGAGCGCCGGCGGGCGGCGGGGCGTCGTGGCGGTCATCGACGCCCGTCGCGGCGAGGCCTTCGCCGCGCCCTACGACGCCACCGGCGAGGGAGCACTCGACGAGCTCTGCCCGCCGCGCGCGCTGGCGCCCGAGGATCTTGCGAGCGTCGTCACGCAGGCCGAGGGGCGGAGCGGCGGGCAACTGGCGCCATGGCTCGCGGTGGGCGACGGGGCGATACGCTTTCGCGGTCATCTGGAGTTGGCTGGCGTGGCGGTCCCCGCGGATTCCTCGCCACTGCATCTGGTGGGAGCGCAGGCTGTATGTGACCTCGGGGCGCGTGCCCCGGCGGTGGCCAGCTACGAGGAGATCGTGCCGGACTACCGGCGCCGGCCGGATGCGGAGATCGCTCTGGAGGGCGTTTAGCCTTGGAGGGCTAGAACCGTGACAGAGCTATCCGCCGCCCAGCTGCGAGCCAGCCATTCACCGCCGATCGAGATCCGCCGGCTCATCTACACGGACCTGCCCGAGGTCATCGCGATCGAGCGCCGCGTGTTCCCGACGCCCTGGTCTCTGGCCATGTTCGTGCTCGAGCTCTCCAAGCAGTCGGGCATCTGCCTTGCGGTCGTCTGCGAGCAGCGCCTGGTGGGATACCTGATCTGCTCCCGCTACGACACGGTCTGGCACGTGATGAACGTGGCCGTGGACTCCGACCGCCAGCGCATGGGCCTGGCCTCCGCGCTGCTGGCAGAGCTGTATGCGCGGGTCGATGACAAGGACGCGCGCTTCACGCTCGAGGTGCGCCGCTCCAACCACGTCGCCATCCACCTGTATGAGCGGGAGGGCTTCCGCGCCGCCGGCGTGCGCCGCCGCTACTACCAGGACAACGGCGAGGACGCGCTCGTGATGTGGCGAACGCCGGCGACGCTGGCCGACCCCACCGGCGTGGCGCCGCTCGGCGACGTGCCCAACCCCGGGCCCGTATGAGCCTGATCCTCGCCCTCGAGACCAGCTGCGACGACACCTGCGCGGCTGTGGTCGATGACGGCGGGCGCACCCGTTCGAACGTGATCTCATCGCAGCGGGTTCACGAGGAGTTCGGAGGAGTGGTCCCGGAGATCGCCTCCCGCCACCACCTGCAGCTCGTCAACCTGATCATCGAGAAGGCGCTCGCGGAGGCGGGCGTGAGCCTGGATGACATCGGCATGGTGGGAGCCACGCAGGGCCCGGGGCTGGTGGGGGCGCTGCTCGTCGGCCTGTCCACCGCGAAGGCGCTGGCCGCGGCCCGGGAGCTGCCGTTCGCCGCAGTCGATCATCTGCAGGGCCATGTCGCCGCCAACTTCCTCGCCTCGCCGGGACCCGATCGGGAAACGGACGCCAGGGGCGCCGCAGCCGGGGGTGCTCAGCCGTTCGAGCCGCCGTTTCTGTGCCTGATCGCGAGCGGCGGGCACACGCTGCTCGCACACGTCACCGCTCACGACGGGTTCGAGGTCCTCGGGCGCACCCTCGACGATGCCGCCGGCGAGGCGTTCGACAAGGGCGCGAGGATGCTCGGGCTGGGCTATCCAGGCGGCGCGGCCCTCGAGCGTCTGGCCGCGGGCGGGGATCCGGAGGCGTTCTCCTTCCCCGGTTCGCGCGGCGAGCGCGCCCGCGGCGGGCGGGGCACCAGCCGGCAGGCGTTCGCGCAGAGCCTCGACTTCTCCTTCGCCGGGGTCAAGACGGCGCTGCTGTACCGGCTGCGCCAGCTCTCCGAGAGCGAGGCGCAGGTGCGGGCCGCCGACCTGGCGGCCTCCTACCAGGCGGCGATCGTGGACAGCCTGATCCTGCGCGCCGAGCAGGCCCTGGAGCGCACCGGGCTCGGGCGCCTGGCGGTGGGGGGAGGGGTGGCCGCCAACGGCGAGCTGCGGCGGCGGTTGAGGGGGTTGGGCGCGACGCTTCATGTCCCGGCGCGCGTGCTGTGTACGGACAACGCCGCCATGATCGCGAGCGCCGCGCGCTTCACCGAGGAGCTGCCCTACCCGCGGTACCTCGCGCTCGACGCCTATGCGACGGGAGAACGGCCGCGATGACGCTGCTGACGGTGTACACCAACCCCGACTGCCACCTGTGCGACGAGGCGATGACGGTGCTGCGCCGTATGCAGGCTGAGCTCGGCTTCGAGCTCGCCGAGCAGGACATCGCCGGTGACGCGGACCTCGAGCGCGCCTACTTCGAGCGGATTCCCGTTGTCGCGCTGGACGGCGAGGTGCTGTTCGAGTACTTCGTCGAGGAGTCGCTGCTGCGCGAACGACTAAAGTCAGGACGATGATTCCAGTGGACGCAACGACAGGCCCGGCGGGCGCCGAGCGCGGTGGGACCGCCTCCGCGGAGCGGCTGTCGCTGGGTGTCGCGGCGCGGCTGTCGCGCTACCTGCAGGTGCTGACGCAGGCCAAGAAGATGGGCAAGGAGACGATCTCCTCGCAGGAGCTGTCGGACTACACCCACGTCAACTCCACCCAGATCCGGCGCGATCTGTCCGGTTTCGGCAAGTTCGGCAAGCGCGGCGTGGGCTACAACGTCGAGGCGCTCGTGTCGCAGATCCGCAAGATCCTGCGCACCGCCGGCCAGCACAATATCGCCCTGATCGGAGCGGGGCACCTGGGAAAGGCGATCGCCTCCTCGGACATCTTCGCCGACCACGGCTTTCGCGTGGTGGCGATCTTCGACGTGGATCCCGCCAAGGTCGGGACGAAGGTGGGCAGCCAGGTCGTCCGCCACATCGGCGAGCTGCGCCAGCTGGTGGACGACGAGGACATCGTCGTGGGCGTGCTGGCCGTGCCGACGCAGGCCGCCCAGGGCCTGGCCGACGAGCTCGTCGAGGCCGGAGTGAAAATCATCTTCAACTACTCCGAGTCGCTGCTGGCCGTGCCGCCGGAGGTGACCGTGCACACCTCGAGCCCAGCGGTCGACCTGCTCTACGCCCTGTACTTCTATCTGACCTGAGGGTCGTGGCCTTCAACAGCCGCCTCACATCCGACACCCGATAGCTCTGAGCGCAGAGGGGGAAGCACGCCGACATGAGCCTTGACCTGGACCGAGCGGAGGAGACATTCGCCGAGTCGCGCGACCTCACGGTCGGGGTGGAGGAGGAGTTCTCGATCCTCAATCCGCAGACCCTCGACCTGGCGCCGCGCTTCGAGGAGCTGCGCGCGGCCGCGGACGGCGATGAGACGCTCCGCGAGGGCATCACCGGCGAGCTGATCTGCTCGGAGATCGAGATCATCTCGGGCGTTGGAGCCGATCTGCATGACGCGCTGGCCCGCCAGCGCGACCGGCGCGGGCGCCTGTTCGCGCTCGCCGGGGCGCATGGAGCCGCGCTGGGCGCCACCGGGACCCACCCGTGGGCCGACTACCGCGAGCAGCCGATCATCGACACCGAGCACTATCGCCGCGTCGAGGACGGCCTGCGATACGTGGCCTGGCGCAACAACACCTTCAGCCTGCACGTGCACGTGGGCGTGCGCGACATCGACCGGGCGATTCGCGTGTGCGACAGGCTCAGAGGGGTGCTGCCGCTGCTGCTCGCCATCTCCGCCAACTCGCCCTACCTGGATGGCCGCGACAGCGGCCTTCACTCGGCGCGCACGCAGGCCTTCACCAAGAGCTTTCCCCGCTGCGGCATTCCCGACGCGTTCGGCGGCTGGCCTGCCTACCGCGAGTACATCGAGTTCCTCGTGCGGACCCAGTCGATCGTCGAGTTCACCCAGGTGTGGTGGTCGGTCCGACCGCACTTCGCCTTCGGCACCGTCGAGGTGCGCATCTGCGATGCGCAGGCGAGCGCCCAGGAGTCCGACGCGCTCGCGGGGCTGATGGTCGCCTGCATCGGGCAGGCGATGCGCGACGTCGATGAGGGCATTCCCTTCTCAGACCCCGCCCCGCGGATGATCGAGGAGAACATGTGGCGCGCCATCCGCTTCGGCCTCGACGGCCGGTTGATCGACCTCGACCGCGCCGTGGAGTACCCGGCCCGGGAGGCGATCGAGCGGCTCGCCGCGTGGACGGCGCCGATCCGCGGCGAGCTCGGCCTCGACTCCGCGTTCCCCGAGCAGAACGGCGCCCAGCGCCAGCGCCGCATGATCGAGGCCGGCGCCACCCCCGAGGAGGTCTTCGCCGCCTCCGTCAAGGAGACCCGACAGACCTACTCAGAGGAGGTGACGGTGTGAGCACAGATCCAACAGATCATCCCAGCGAGCCGGCCTCGGGTGCCGCAGGCGCGCCCGAGGGGCTGAGCGAAGCCGAGCTGCGAGCGGCATACGAGGCGGAACTGAGCCGCATCACGCCGGCGGACATGATGATGCAGGCGGCGGTGTCGCTGTTGAACCTCGGCGCCCGCCGGCTGGGACTGACCGGCGGGCCCGAGCCATCCGAGCCGGGTGGGGCCGCGAGCCCGCCGCCCGAGCGCGATCTCGGGCAGGTCCGTGACGCGATCGACGGCGTCAGGGCGCTGTTGGCGATCCTCGAGCGGAGCATGCCCCAGGAGCTGCGTCCTCTGCGCGATGCCCTTTCGCAACTGCAGATCGCCTACGCGCGTGAGGCTCCGGCAGGCGCCGAGCCCGGTCGGCCCGCCGAGCAGCCGCCTCCCGCCGCGAGCGAGAGCAGCGCGCCCGCCGAGGAGCCGGCGGGCGGGCCCGGGCCCGCGCAGTCGAGCGGCAGGCTGTGGGTGCCCGGAAGCTGAGATTCTGCTCCTCCGCCGTTCGCTGGCCGGCATGCGGTCGGCAGGCACGATAGACTGCCCGCGCGTTTGCGCCGGTAAGCGCTCGTGTCGAGCGATCCGTGCCGCAAATGTGCGCGCGAACATCCTCGCGCGGCATACCAATCAGACCGCGGAGGATTTCTGTTGAGCAGCTTTCTGACGAACCATGGGGTCGTCGTCGCCCTCGTTTGCGCCGCCTGCGCAGTGGTTTACGGGCTCGTAACCACACGATCCCTGCTCGCGCTTTCACCAGGCAACGAGCGGATGCAGAGCATCTCGCAGGCAGTTCAGCAGGGCGCGCGCGCCTACCTGAACCGCCAGTACACGACGATCGCGATCGCCGGCCTGGTGCTGTTCGTCGCGCTGATCTTCATCCAGAACATCGCCGTGGCGTGCGGTTTCGCGATCGGCGGCATCCTGTCGGGCTCGACCGGATACATCGGGATGAACGTCTCGGTGCGCGCGAACGCGCGTGTGGCCGAGGCTGCCAAGGGTGGCGTCTCGCCGGCCCTGGGGGTTGCCTTCCGCGGCGGAGCGATAACCGGCCTGCTGGTGGTCGGACTGGCGCTGATCGGTGTGGCCGGCTACTACGGCGCGCTGACCTCGCTGTTCAACGACAGCCCGAAGACGGCGGTTGACGCACTCATCGGGCTGGGGTTCGGCGGCTCGCTGATCTCGGTGTTCGCCCGACTCGGCGGCGGGATCTTCACGAAGGGCGCCGACGTCGGCGCGGACCTCGTCGGCAAGGTCGAGGCGGGCATCCCGGAGGACGATCCGCGCAACCCGGCGACGATCGCGGATAACGTCGGCGACAACGTCGGCGACTGCGCCGGCATGGCCGCGGACCTGTTCGAGACCTACGCGGTGACGGCGATCGCCGTGATGCTGCTGGGCATCCTGACGTTCCACGAGGCCACCCGCGTGGTGCTGTATCCGCTCGTGATCGGCGGCGTGGCGATCATCGCCTCGATCATCGGCACGTTCGCCGTGCGCACGAAAACCGACAACGTCGAGCGCGCGCTGCTCCAGGGGCTCTTGGTCTCGGGCGTTCTAGCCGCCGCGGCGTTCGCGCCGATCACCTACTGGCTGATGCGCAATCTCACCTTCAAGGTTGTCGGCAACGTGGTCAACACGCCGAGCTGGGGGCACATCTACCTGTGCTCGCTGATTGGCATCGGCGTCACGGCGCTGCTGTTCGGGCTGACCGAATATTACACCTCGACCCGCTTCTCGCCGGTCAAAAAAACCGCGGCCGCCTCGGTCACGGGCCATGCCACGAACATCATTCAGGGCTTTGCTTCCGGCCTCCAGGCCACGGCGCTGCCGGCGATCGTGATCGTGCTCGGCATCTTCGGCTCGTGGAAGCTGGCGGGCGGGGGAATCACCGGGATCTACGGCATTGGCGTCGCCGCTGTCGGCCTGCTTTCGCTGACCGGACTGATCGTTGCGCTGGACGCGTTCGGCCCGATAACCGACAACGCGGGCGGCATCGCCGAGATGGCTGACCTGCCGGAGGAGGTTCGCAAAGTGACCGATCGGCTCGATGCGGTCGGGAACACAACCAAGGCGGTGACGAAGGGCTATGCGATCGGCAGCGCCGTGCTCGCGGCGATCGTCCTGTTCGCCGGGTTCCAGAAAGAACTCGAGCTCAAGCTCGGACACCTCGTGAACTTCGGCATCAACGAACCACCGGTGCTGATCGGGCTGCTGCTCGGCGGGCTGATGGTGTGCCTGTTCGCCTCGCTTTCGATCGAGGCCGTTGGGCGCGCCGGTGGCGCGGTAGTCGAGGAGGTGCGCCGCCAGTTCCGCGAGCACCCCGGGATCATGGACTACTCCGAACAGCCCGACTACGCGACGTGCGTGGACATCGTGACGAAGACGGCCCAGCGCGAGATGATCCTTCCCTCGCTGCTGCCGATCGGGCTCACCCTGATCGTCGGCCTGATCGACGCTCAGGCGCTCGGGGGCCTGTTGATCGGCGTGATCGTGGTCGGCTACTTCTTCGCCGTTCTGATGACCGCCGGCGGCGGAGCATGGGACAACGCGAAGAAGCTGATCGAGGACGGCGCGTTCGGAGGCAAGGGCTCCGAGGCTCACGCCGCCTCGGTCACCGGCGACACCGTCGGCGACCCCTTCAAGGACACGGCCGGCCCGGCGATCAACCCGATGATCAAGGTGGCCAACATCGTCGCGATCCTGATCATCCCGCTGATCACCTGAGATCCGGGCTCGCGAGCCCCTAAGCTCAGCTTGAGATGACCGGCCGCGGGGTGCATCGCACTGGCACGTTCGTGCTCTCTTTGGTGATGGCGGCGATCGGCGTGGCCCTGATCGTCGAGGCCGTGACGGGCGGGGGCAGCGTGATCTCCCCGCGCCTGTTGCTCGGCGTCCTGTTCATCGCCGCCGGCTTTGGCCGGGCCTACGTGGAGATCGTGAGGGGCCGGCGGGCATGAGCGCCTCTGGCGGCCGGGATGGCCCTGGCGCGGCGAACGGCGAGGGCGCTCATCCAGAGCGGGCTGCGCGATCGCGCATGATGCTGCGGCGGAGCATCGGCTCACCGATCCTGTTCACCGTCGTCTACTCCTCGCTGGCGAGCGCGATCTACTTCTCGCTGGGAGTGATCGCGGGCCACGCGCTCGGCCTCACACCGGTGGTGTTCCTGATCGCGGCGCTGCTCTTCACGCTGACCGCGATGACCTACGCCGAGGGCGCCTCGCTTCACCAGGACAGGGCCGGCTCGACGGTGTTTGCGCGCTATGCCTTCAACGAGCTCGTGAGCTTCATCGCCGGCTGGGCGATCGTTCTCGACTACATCATCCTGATCGCCGTCACCGCCTTCTCGGCGACCCAGTACCTGCGCGTGTTCTGGCACCCCCTTGGCCACCGCGGGGAGGCGCTCGGCCTGGCGCTGGCGATCATCGCGTTGGTGGTGCTGGGCAACATCCGCGGCTTCGGCGGGCGCCGTGCGCGCCGCGTCGGGATGCTCGTGGCGGGCGATCTGCTGCTGCAGGGGTTCATCGTGGTGCTCGGGCTGGTTCTGTTCTTCAACCCTCACACGCTGCTCGCGCCGATCCACCTGGGCAGCTCGCCATCGTGGTCCGGCCTGGTCTTCGCCCTGACGATCGCCGTGATCTCGTTCACGAGCCTCGAGTCGGCCGCCGGGCTCGCCGGGGAGGTGAGGATCAGCCGCGGAGGCCTGAAGAGGATGGTGGCCAGCGGGACGGCGACAGTCGTGTTCCTGTACGTCGGCATCGCCCTGGTCGCGGTTACGGCGCTGCCGGTGCACGACGGACACACCGCGCTTGCGACCCGCTACGAAAGCGCGCCGATGATCGGGATCGTCGACCAGGTGTATCCGCACTGGCTCAGGCAGACGCTCCGCTACCTGGTGGCAGGCCTTGCCTCGGTCACGCTCGTGGCCGCCGCCAACTCGGCGATGCTCGGTCTCTCGCGGCTGGCCTACTCGCTGTCCACCAACCGCCAGATTCCGAGCGGGCTGGGGCGGTTGCATCCCCAGCGCTCGACCCCGTACGTGCTGATCATCCTGGCCGGGGTGATCGCGGCGGGCCTGGTGGTGCCCGAGGACCTCGACTTCCTGATCGGCATCTACGCCTTCGGGGCGATGCTCGCCTTCACGATCGCCCACCTGTCGATCTGCCGGCTTCGCTACTCAGAGCCCGAACGCGACCGCCCCTACAGGGTGCCCCTGTCGATCACCGTGCGCGGGGGTCAGCTGCCGTTGCCGGCGGCATTCGGCGCCGTGGTCTCCGCGGCCGGTTTCGTGGCCGTGATGGTCGTTCACGAACCGGCTCGCTACGTGGGTCTGGGGTGGATGGTGATGGGGACGCTGCTGTACGTCGTCTACCGCCGCGCGGATGAGACCTCGCTGCTGCGGCGGGTGACCGTTTCCCCGCAGGTCTTGCGCGCCGAGCAGCAGCCGGCCGATGATTACGGCTCGATCCTCGTGCCGCTGTTCGGGACCCAGCTCGACGAGGACATCGTGCAGACGGCCGCGCGCCTGGTCTCCGGCGAGCCCACCGACGAGGCGGCGATCGACGATGCCACGATCGAGGCGGTGTGGATCTTCGTGATACCGATGTCGCTGCCGCTCGACGCGCGGCTGCCCGAGGAGCAGATCAAGCATGCCCGCCAGGCGCTCGCGCGGGCCAAGGCGGTGGGCGAGGAGTACGCGGGCGTGCAGGTGGCCACCGCCACCGTGCGCACGCGGCGCGCGGGGTTCGCGATCGTGGATGAGGCCCGGCGTCGAGGCGTCGAGGCGATCGTGCTCGGAGCCGAGGAGCCGTCCCTGATCCGCGGTGGCGCCCGGCTGGGGGGGAGGGGAGGCCGGCTTGAGAACTTCGTCGGTGAGATCACCAAGTACGTGGTGAGCAAGGCGGACTGCCGGGTGATCGTCACGGCGCCCGCCGCACGAGACCTCTCCCAGGCCGTCTCCGCGCCGTCGGGTCAGACCGGCGCCTCCATCGTCTAATCTCCGCTCAATGTTCATCCTGATCGTGGGCGCCGGGCGCGTGGGCTCGGCAGTCGCCAAGTCAGCGCTCGCGGCCGGACACGAAGTGTCGGTGCTCGACGAGGACCCGCTCTCGCATGAGCGCCTTGACGCGGGCCAGAGCAAGAGCTGGGAGGACGCTGACGGTCAGTTCACCGTCGGCACGGCGCTCGAGACCGATGCGCTGATCCAGGCCGGGATCGAACGCGCCGATGTCTTCATCGCCTCGACGGCCGGCGACAACACGAACCTGATCATCGCCCAGATCGCCCAGAAGCGGTTCGGGGTCGAGAAGGCGATCGTGCGGGTCATGGACCCGGCCCGCGCCGGTTGGTATGGCGAGCAGGGCCTGCACACGATATCCCCGACCCAGCACGCGATCGAGATGTTCGAGCGCGCGCTCCAGCCCGAGCTCGCCTAACCATCATGTACGCGATCATCGTCGGCGCCGGCAAGGTCGGGCGCAACCTCGCCCGGGAGCTGATCATCAAGGGCCATGAGGTCAGCCTGATCGAGTCCTCGCGGTCCTGCTACCTGGCGATTGAGGAGGAGTTCGAGCACGCGGCGCAGTACGGGGACGCCACCGAGCTGTGGGTGCTCGAGCGTTCCGGGATCCAGCGGGCCGACCTGGTGGTGGCGGTGACCGGCGACGACGAGGACAACATGCTGGTGTGCCAGGTGGCCAAGGAGAAGTACCTGTGCGATCGCATCATCGCCCGCGTCAACAACCCCCGTAACCACGACCACTTCCGGCTGCTCGGGATCCAGCCGGCCGTGTCGGCAACCGACCTGATCCTGCGCCTGATCGAGCACGAGGTTCCGCGCTACGGCCTCGTGCATCTGCTCGCGCTCGAAGAGGAGCGCCTCGAGATAATCGAGCTCGAGGTGACCTCCGACGCGCCGACGGTGGGCGAGCGGGTCTCGGACATCGCCCTGCCGGAGGGCAGCCTGATCATCTCCGTGCTGCGCGAAGGATCGGGGTTCGTGCCCAAGCCCGACACCGTGATCGAGGCCGGGGATGAGGTGCTGCTCGTGCTCGACCCGGGCCTCGAGGAGGCGATCACCGCCTACTTCGCGCCCAACGGGCAGCCGTCGTTGCCCTGATCGGCGGCGGCGACGAGGGGTTCGCGCGGGGTCGGCGCGACCGGGGCCGGGCCGAGCGCGGGGGAGCGCGGCGTCGGTTGACTATCCTCCCAGGTCGATCCGGGATGGTGTAATTGGCAACACGCGTGCCTCTGGAGCACGAATTTGGGGTTCGAGTCCCTGTCCCGGAGTTGGCGAACGCCCCGTAAATACAGGGCGTTTTGCGTTTTGGAGGGTTGCGTGGGCCACGATTTGGGCCAGTCTCGCCGCAGTAGAGGAGATGTCCACGTGGAGCGCGAAAATAGACCCGTGCGATACGATCCTCGTCCGTGGGAATGGCTAGATGAGAGCCCTATCCCAGCCGTCCGGCCGATGAGAGCCCACGGGTCCGGCGGCGATTTGCGCCGTCAGCCCACATCCGTATCGCCCAGGAGAACCGCGCAATGACCGTCGCCGAGCAGGTCGCAGCCGAGCACACGCTAGCCAATACACTCGACCAGTACCGGGGTGAGTGGGTCGCGATCCGCGACCACGTCGTCGTGGCGAGCGCGGCAACACTGGGGGAGCTACGTGAGCAGGTCGAAGGCGACGGGCAGAAGGTCGAAATATTCCGGGTCGCTAGCGACCCCCACGTCGCCTGCTTCTTCTAAGGAAGCCCCGGGGAAACCCTCCCCGCATCCGAAGTGGTTTCCGTACATTGCGCTGCCGGGCACTGTCCCGACGCCTTCCATCGCGCTGGTGTTCGTGCGCCAGGACGGCACGGAGACGCAAGAGTTCCGAGCTCTTGTCGATAGTGGGTGCAGCCACACCACGCTCCCGGCGGAACTTGCCGAAGAACTTGGCATCGACCTCGCTGCATGCGTTCCCCAGCGCGGGCTAACGGCATCGGGAGAGGACGATCCCGAAGACGAATCTGGGTGGATGCGCCATTGGCCCGCCGGCATCGACGCAAACTTCTGGAACAGGACGATCCACCTCGACATCTTTTTCCGTGACGCGGAGATCCCCATTCTGCTCGGCAGGGAAGACTTCTTTCGCTACTTCAAGGTCCTGTTTGATCAGCGGAACGAACGGTTCCAACTGGAGCCATACAAAAAATAGGAGCGGGAGGGGATCTACGGGTGGGAAAGTGCCCCCGCGCCCGGGGGGCAGGCCGGGGGCGTGGCACCGAGGGAGTCATTCCGGTGGCGCATGAGACACGTTAGAGCCATGCCGAGTGACTTCGCGCCGGTTCGCAGCACCCTCGCCCGTGACCGAGGGAGATACCGGCATGCAGCAGGACAGGTGCACCGGGCCATTCCACCGGCACGCCTGCCCTGCCACGGCCGCGCCTCAGATTTCGCAAAGGTACGCCCTCCAAGGCGCGGGCCGGATCAGCCTAGGTCGTATCCCCCATTTGGGGGAGAGACGAAGCCCCAGTTTGCGGCGATTTCGCCTGGAGGACCGAGGCCCCTCCTAGACACAGGAGCTGGCCTGATGAGCTGGCACCCTGTAGCCCATGTCTCACGAGCCCGAGCCGCACGAGAGGGCCGAGAGGGGTGGGCGAGGCACGTATGGCGAGTATGCATGGTATGCTCGGTAGATGCCAACCAACAAAGCAGCTACAGACGGCGAGCCAGTCGCGAAGATGCTCCGCCTAATCCTGACCGCCGAGGAGTGGCGGAGTCTCCGCGTGATGGCCGCTGAAGGGGACACGTCGATGCAGGCGCTCGTCGCCGCGATGGTGCAGCGCGAGGTCATGAATCGCGTCCGAGCACGGGCGACAGAGAAGGTCTCTACTGGGAGAGCTGGCAAGCGAAAGGGCGGCGCCTGATGGCCCGCCGTAGATCGTTCACGAGTCAGCTCTACCGCGCGGCCCGTCTGTCCAACACGATCGGCGCGGTGGCGAGCGGCAAACCGCGCAGGGTCGCCACGCGCGGCAAGAACATCATCCTCGGCAGGGCGTTGGCGAGGGGCGGATTCTTCAGGAGGTTGTGGAAATGACCGGCATACGTCAACGGCACGGCAACCGCTGCAACGGCGGGAAGGCGTGCGGGTGTCCGTGGCGTGCGGAGGTTTTCAGCGTGCGCGACAGGACGAAGATCCGTAAAACGTTCCGGAGCAAAGCGGCGGCAGCGGCTTGGCGCACGGATAGGCTCGCGGCGGCACAGAAGGGCGCGCTCAGGGCGCCGACGAGCAAGACGGTGAGGGAGGCCGCGGAGGCGTTCATGGATGGCGCCCGCGATGGCTCGATCCCGACCTCATCAGGTGCGCGGTATAAGCCCGCCACGCTCCGCGGCTACCGGGTCGGGCTCGACAAACGGGTGCTGCAGAGCCAGATTTGGCTCTAGGACGCCGATCGCGAAAAGGGCTGCCCACGATTCGAGTCCCTGTCCCGGAGGGTGACGTGTGGGTGCTCGACACGTTCAACTACCGCGTAGAGGAGTTCTCTGCGAGCGGCTCATACCTCGGCCAGTTCGGCTCCAAAGGAGCGGGCAACGGGCAGCTGGGGTGGGCCTTTGGCCTGGCCTTCTCGGGCGGGAACCTGTACGTCTCTGAACTCCAGAACGAGAGGGTGCAGGAGTTCTCGACCGCCGGCTCCTACCTCGGGCAGTTCGGCTCTCAGGGCTCAGGCAACGGCCAGTTCCACGGACCCACCGGCATCGCCTCAGACCCGAGCAGCGGCAACCTGTTCATCGCCGATACGGGGAACAACCCCATCGAGGAGTTCAGCGCGGCGGGGAGCTTCATCGAAGCGTTCGGATCACAGGGCTCCGGCAACGGGCAGTTCTCGGGCCCCAAGGGGGTGGCCGTCAACTCCTCGGGCAACCTCTTCATCGCCGACACCGCCAACAACCGGGTCGAGGAATGGATGGCGGGGCCGTAGGGCCCAACCGGCGAGCCCTCCGGGGCTAGGCGAACTGCGGGGGCGAGGAGGAGGCCGGATTCGCGGCCTTCTGCGGTATTGGCCGGATCTGCTTGGGCAGCATGAAGCGGACGTCCTCGCGGATCACGTGGAACTCGGAGATGTCACTCACGCCGCGCGAGCGGAAGAGGTCCACGAGCTCCTGCACGAGGTTCTCGGGCGCGCTCGCTCCGGAGCTGATGCCGACCACGCGCTTGCCCTTCAGCCACTCCTCGTGCTCCTCGCCGGCTTTGTCGATGAGGTGGGCCCGGCAACAGCCGCATCGAGCAGTGGGGGCCGCCGTAGCGGCAAGGCCGGTCCTACCCCGCGGTCTGGGAGGCCCAGTCGCGGTAGAGCTGGTAGTAGGAGCCCTCGGCGGCGATGAGCTCATCGTGGGTGCCCTGCTCGGTGATGCGGCCGTGCTCGAGCACGACGATGCGGCCCGCCTGGCGGATGGTGGAGAGGCGATGGGCGATCACGATGGAGGTGCGCCCGGAGAGCAGGCGGCGCAGGCCCTCCTCGATGTGGCCCTCGGTGTGGAGGTCGACGTTGGAGGTGGCCTCGTCCAGCACGAGGATGCGCGGATCGGCGATGAGGGCGCGGGCGAACGCGATCAGCTGGCGCTGCCCAGCCGACAGCTGGGCGCCGCGCTCACCGACCTCGGTGTCGTAACCATGATCGAGTTCTGAGATGAACTCCTCGACGCCCACCGCTGCGGCCGCCGCGCGGATCTGCTCGTCGGTGGCCTCAGGGCGGCCGAAGGCGATGTTCTCCTTGATGGTGCCGGAGAACAGGAATGCCTCCTGGGGCACGATTCCAAGCTGAGAGCGCAGCGAGGAGCTTGAGATGTCGCGCAGGTCGTGCCCGTCCACGAGCACGCGGCCCTCGGTGGGGTCATAGAAGCGGGCCAGGAGCTTTGCCATCGTGGACTTGCCCGCTCCCGTGGCGCCAACGAGGGCGACGGTCTCACCGGGGGGGATGTCGAGGCTCACGTGGTCGAGCGCGAGCCCGCTCTGCTCCGCGGATCCGTTGGCGACCGGGTCCGGGCTGTCGAGCTTGGGCACCCCGTTGCCGGGCTCCTTGGCGACGGCGACCGTTCCCGACCCGCTGGCAGCGGTGGCCGACCCGTTGGCCGCGGCGGGAGAGCCGTCGGCGGAGGGCGCGCTTTGCCCGCGCACGGGTGCGTAGGCGAAGGAGATGTCCTCGAAGGACACGGAGCCGTCGATGGGCGGCAGCTCGATCGCATCAGGGCTGTCTGTGAGGTCGGGACGGACGTCGAGGAGCTGGAAGATCTTCTCGAGCGCGGCCATGCCCGACTGGTAGGTCGTGTAGAGCTGGGACAGCTGCTGGATGGGTTCGAACAGATTCGACAGGGCGGCGACGAACGCGACGACCGTGCCGGCGGTGACGTGGCCTTCGATCGCCTGCAGCCCGCCGTAGAGGACGATCACCGCGACCGCCACGCCCGAGAGCATTTCCACCGCGGGGAAGTAGGCGGCGTTGAGGCGCACCGTGACCATGTTGGCGTCCCGGTTCTCGGCGTTCAGCTCGGCAAAGCGGGCCTCGTGGAAGGGCTCCTGCCCGAAGCTGCGCACGACACGGATGCCCGACAGGGTCTCCTGCAGGTAGGCGGTGATCGCACCGATCGTCTCGCGCGTGCGCCGGAATGCGCCGGTTGAGACCAGCCGGAACCAGATCGAGCCGGCGATCACGAAGGGGAAGATTCCGAACGTGATCAGCGCGAGAGTCGGGTCGAGGATGATCAGGATCACGATCGTGCCGAGCAGCGTGAGGCCGGACTGAAACAGCGTGACCACAGAATCGGTGACGAGGCTGTCGAGCGCCTCGATGTCGTTGGTCATGCGCGAGATCAGCACGCCGGCCGGGCGGCTCTCGTAGAAGCCGATGGGCAGCGACTGCAGGTGCTTGAAGATGCGGATACGCAGGTCGGCGAGCGCTCGCTGGCCGACCCAGCCGACGAGATAGGTCTGCAGGTAGGTCATCACCCAGACGAGCACCGCCGAGAAGAGGAAGGCGATGACGACGAGCACAAGCACTTTGCTGTCGTGCTGGGTGATGCCCTGGTCGATCGCCACTTTCACGAGCAGCGGTGGGGCCAGCGTGGCGGCGGTCCCGATGAGCAGGGCGACGACCGTCGCCGCCGCCCGTGCGCGGTAGGGGCGCAGCAGCCCGAGCAGACCCCTGAGGTTGCGCCCGCGAGTGCCCTTGGAGGCCCTCTCACCGTCCCACTGGCTGCGGCCGAAACCGCCTCCGCCGCCCGGGCCCCTGCCGACCGCGGGGCTCACAGGCCGCTCACCTGAGCCTCGGGCGGGTCGCGGGTGAGGAACACCTGATCGGGGAGTCCCTTCGCGACGATTTCGCGGTATAGCTCGGAGCTCTCGAGCAGGTGGGCGTGATCCCCGTGGGCGATCACGCGGCCGCGGTCGAGTACCACGATCTCGTCCGCGAGCGCGATCGTGGAGAGGCGGTGGCCGATGATGAAGGTGGTGCGTCCGGCCATCGCCTCGTCCAGCGCGAGCTTGATCAGCCGCTCGGTCGAGGAGTCGACAGAGGATGTGGCATCGTCGAGGATCAGCACGCGGGGGTCTGCGAGCAGCGCGCGGGCGATCGCCATGCGCTGGCGCTGGCCGCCGGACAGGCTCAGCCCGCGCTCGCCCACCCGCGTCTGAAAGCCTTGGGGCAGGCTGGTGATGAACTCCTGCGCCTGGGCCCGTGTCGCGGCCAATTCGATCTCGGCGAGCGTCGCCTCGGGTCGCGCGTAGGCGATGTTCTCGGCGACCGTGGCAGAGAACAGGAAGGGGTCATCGCTCACGACCGCCACGGCGTGGCGCAGCGAGCGCAGGTCGATCCCGCGGACGTCGGCGCCGTCGATGAGGACAGAGCCCGCGCTCGGGTCATACAGGCGCGAGATCAGCGATACGAGGCTCGTCTTACCCGAGCCGGTGGCGCCGACCAGGGCGATCGTGCGCCCGGCCGGGATGTCGAGGTCGATGTCGCACAGCACCCTGCGTGGGGGGCGAGCCGGGCCGAGGGCGGCCGGCGCCGGCGCCGGGGCCTGGGCGCCGGTACCGTCGGCGCTTGCCGCGGCCTCGTCTTCGCGCGAGTGCGAGTAGGTCGCGCCGAACACGTCGGCATCCTCGTAGCGCAGGGTCACGTCGCGTAGCTGCACGTGCCCGTTGCCGGGGGGCAGCGGGGGGGCATCCGGGGGAGCGGTGAGGTGCGGGGGGCGATCGAGGACCTGGAAGATGCGCGCGCCCGAGGCGGTCGCCCGCTGGGCCAGGCCGAGCGTGACCCCGAGCGAGCGCATCGGTGAGATGAGCATGTTCAGGTAGAGGATGAAGGCGCTGAACTGGCCGAGCGTGAGGTGCGCGTGGATGACCGCCTCGCCTCCCAACAGCAGCACCGCCGCGAGCCCCAGCTGGGGCAGAAATCCGATCATCGGGTTGTACCTGGCCTCCAGGCGCGTGGCCACCATCGACTGGTCGAACACGCGCGAGACGCTGTGGCGGAAGCGGCGCAGCTGGAGCGGCTCGCGCGCGAAGGACTTCACCACGCGCACGCCGGAGATGTTCTCCTCCGCGTTGGCGGTCAGCTCGGCGATCCGCTGCTGCACCTCCTGGACGGCGGGGCGCGCGCGGCGGCCGTAGCGCTGGGAGATGACCACGACGAACGGGACCGGCACCATCGCGATCAGGCCGAGCTCGGGGTTGATGTAGATCATGGCCACGCCGGCGAGGACGAGCGTGAGCGCGGACTGCAGGATGAACACGAGCCCGTAGCCGAGGAAGAAGCGCACGGCCTGCAGATCGACGGTCGCGCGGGACATCAGCTGACCGGTCTGCTGGTGGTC
>Ga0182024_10000595_pt1 | contig 94149 bp, 72 predicted proteins | sample P32metaG_FD_120480 | JGI IMG/M metagenome (GOLD analysis project Ga0182024, IMG submission 120480) | Permafrost microbial communities from Stordalen Mire, Sweden - P3-2 metaG (Illumina Assembly) | ecosystem: Environmental > Terrestrial > Soil > Wetlands > Permafrost | place: Sweden: Stordalen... | reverse complement strand
CCCAACGCGGTGCTGTTCGGCACGGCCAGCTTCTGGCAGGGGATCGACGTGCGCGGAGACGCGCTGCGCAACGTGATCATCGTCAAGCTCCCGTTTTCCGTGCCCGATGAGCCGCTGACCGAAGCGCGCCTCGAGGCGATCACGCGCGCCGGCGGAAACCCGTTCATGGATTATTCGGTGCCCGAGGCGATCATCCGGCTCAAGCAGGGGTTCGGCCGGCTGATCCGCAGCAAGACCGACACCGGCATCGTGGTGATCCTGGACAGCCGTATCAAGAGCCGCCGTTACGGCAAGCTGTTTCTGGACGCGTTGCCGCCGTGCCACCTGGTGGTGAAAGATCGCGCCGACCCGGGTTAAGTTTTTCGCCGCGCGGGCGGGGGCTTACAATGAGACAGAACATGGCGACTGAAGTCGCCATGCCGCGCGGGAGTTTTCGCCAATGGTGCAATCGCGGCATGGCGACTTCAGTCGCCATGTTTGATCTGCGGAGTTTTCGCCAATGGTTCACACCATCAAGTGTCCCCACTGCGGGAAGATCCTGTGGTTTTCCAGCCGCATCGCCGGGACGATGACGATCTGCCCGGCGTGCGGGGGGACGATGCGGCTGGATCCGCCTCCCGCGGCGGCCACACCGACGCCCGACCAGATGCTCCCGCCGGCGGAAGAGGCGATGGTTCCGCCGCAGGAATATCTTTCCGCGGACGACACCGCCGTTCCCGCCGTGGTGGAGGAGCAATCGCTGACGCACCAGGCGGCGGCGGCGGTGGGGGAGGTGCACGTCGATGTCGAGGAAGAGGACCTTGTGCAATGGACGATGCAGCCGCCGCCCCTGCCCGGCGTGGCTCCGGTGGCGCCGCCGGAATGGTCGCCGCCCCCGTTAACCGGAAGCGCCCCGTCGCCGCCACCTCCGCCCGCGTCCAATCAGGATTTTATCGAGCACTGGCCCGCGACGCCGCCCGCGCCTTCGGTTCTGCTGCCGGTTCGCCGGGCGGCGCCGGTGAATCTGGCAGATGATTCGGGAGGCAGGATTTCCGTGCTGGCGTGGAGCCTGGGCGCCGTCGCGGTGCTGCTGGCGATCGTCGGTGTGATCTGGATCCTCGGGCACGGACCGTCGTCGGGCGCGTGGGAGCAGGCGCATCGCGAGCAGATTCTCTCGATCAAGCAGGATGCCGAGCAGCTGGCGTTGACGGGCAGAACGAAGGAGGCGTACGACAAGTACCAGGAGCTGGAGCGGCTGGTCGCCGGGCAGACGATCGAAGACCCGTACCTTCGCGGCGAATTGGAGACCAGCTGGACGCGGCGCGATGCGTTGTACCTGATGATCACCAGCGGCAAGGGCGCGTCGCCGTCCCCCAGTGTGGCGGCGCCCCCCGCGACGGCGCCGTCGGTGGCCGAAGCGCCGGCGACATCGCAGCCGGTTGAACCCGCGCCGATCGTCGCCGAGCCGGCGACCGCGCCCAGCGACCAAATCGCATCAACCCCGCCGCCCGCAACCACGCCCAGTATCCCCGTTCCGCAGCGACCGGCGGTGCATCCCGTCGTCGAGCAGGCCGCCGGAATCACCGATGCCAAGATCGGCCAAGCCATCAAGAAGGGCGCCGATTTCCTGATCAAGCAGTTCCACGAATCGCAAATTATTACTGAAGAGGAATATCACGACGGATTGGATTCGCTGGCGGTTTATGCTTTGCTTCAATGCGGGCTGGCGATTCACGATCCCCGCCTGGATGTGCATGATCCATTCATGATGGGATTGATCGACGCGATGAAGCGGCTACCCATGAAGGGCCGTTACCAGACGTATGGCCGCGCGATCCGAGCCACAGGGTTGGCCCTCTACGATCGAGAGGACGATCATTGGGTGCTCAAGCAGGATGTGAACTGGCTGCTGCATGCGGCGTACGGCGGGGCATTTTCCTACAACGATAATTTCGCGCGACAGAGCGACTTTGCTTTTTGGGATAATTCCAATTCCCAATATGGTCTGTTAGGCGTATGGGCCGGTGCTGAATCCGGGGTCAGAATCAATCCGCAGTTCTGGCGAGAGGTGCAAACGCATTGGACGACGGACCAGTTTCCCGACGGCCAATGGCACTATGTCAACAGCGATGCGAAACCTCGACTGGCGATGACGCTGGCGGGCATCGCGTCGCTCTTCGTTGCACAGGATTATCTGGGTGCCGAGGAGTTTGGCGATCGCGTTGGCCGCCCGCCGTTTTCCAATGCGCTGGCGAAGGCGCTGACCTGGTTGGAGAACGGTGACAATTGCGCTATCAACATCAGGAACGGCGACGACATCGATTGGTCCTACACGCTCTACGGTCTGGAGCGCGTGGGCTTGGCTTCAGGGTTCAAATACTTTGGACCGCACGACTGGTATCGTGAGCAAGCCGCCGCAACCATCGCGGTCCAGAATCCCAATGGATCATGGACGGCGCCCTTTGGGGACGTAGAAGGCACATCCTACGCGCTTTTGTTTCTGGCGCGCGGGCGGCATCCGGTCATCATCAACAAGCTGCGATTCGACGGCGACTGGGCCAATCGCCCGCGCGACGCCGCCAACCTCGCGCGATTCGCTTCGACGCAGCTGGAGCGGCCGTTGAACTGGCAGGTGGTCTCCATCGATCACGACTGGCCCGATTGGACCGACAGCCCGCTGATTTACCTGAGCAGCGACGTCCCCCCGCCCCTCACAGCCGACCAGCAGCAGAAGATCAAAAGCTTCATCCTCAACGGCGGAATGCTGCTGACGCAGGCAGACGGGGACAGCGCGGCGTTCACGCAGTTCGTCCAGGACCTGGGCAAGCGCCTGTTCCCGCAATATGCGTGGACGGATTTGCCGGCCGATTCGACCGTCTGGTCGATCTCCTATCACATCGCGCCGGCGGATCAGCCGCCTATTCGCGTGATCAGCAACGGTTCGCGCATCCTGATGATGCACTGGCCGAAGGACGTCTCGCGCCACTGGCAGCTTCGCGAGGACACGACGCAGCGATCCGCGTTTGAGCTGGGGACCAACCTGGTGCTGTACACCGCGGGCAAGACGGAGCTGAAGAATCGGCTGGAATCGAATTTTATCGTGGAGAGTTCCACACCACCGGCGGCGTCGATCCGCGTGGCGCGCCTGAAATATGACGGCAACTGGGACCCGGAGCCGGCGGCGTTCGATCATGCCGACCGATGGTTCCGCCAGCAGACCGGCCTGGACATGAAGATGCAGACGCTGACCGTGGACGAGCTGGCCGATGCCAAGCCGCCCATCGCCTACATCACCGGCACGGCGCGGTTCATGCCCAGCGTCAACCAGGTGGTCTCGCTGCGCAGCTACGTTCAGAACGGCGGGCTGCTGATCGTCGACCCTTGCGGCATGCCGGGGGATTTTTTCACCAATATGCGCGACGACCTGCTGCCGCACTTATTCTTCGACGGCAAGCTCGATCCCATCGACGTGAGCCATCCCGTGTTGACCGCCAGCGGCGATGGGATGACCGATGTCTCCAACCCGCAGGTGCGCCAGTTCGTGCGTGCCCAGGACATCACCGATTGGATGCCGTTGATGCTGCATTCGGGCAAGGGCCACGTGATCCTGCTTCCACTGGACACGATCAGCGGCCTGCTCGGCTGCGACGCCTGGGGCATCGCGGGATACAAGCCGGAATATTCGCTGGCGCTGCTCAAGAACATCGTGCTATGGGCGTGGGACGGGCAGCGCGATGCGCCGTGAAGGTTGGGGACATGGCGACTGAAGTCGCCATGCCGGGAGCAAGCGAATCACCCGGCATGGCGACTTTAGTCGCCATGGTCCCTACGGCTTCTGCATCGCCTGCTGATACAGCGGATCCATCGGCGCTTCCTGGATGTCGCCGCCGCCGTCGGCGCGGACGGTGATCGTGTAGACGTGGTTCTTGTCGAATCGGCCGAACAGCCCTTCGCCGTGCAGGCCGCTGATGCCCAGGGTCTGGCGGGCGGCCTGGTCGTTGTAGAGGGTCCAGAATTCTTTCCACAAGCCCTGCTCGAAATCCGACACCTTCGGATCGGCGCCGCGATAGATCTGCGGGATGTGGCCAGGCTCGTCGATGGCGAAGCCCTCGGCCGGCGCCTGGTGCGCGCCGTACACGCGCAGGAAGAGCATGATGCTGTGCCCGCGCAGCGGATCGCCCTCCTTCACGTATTCATCGTTGAACTTGATCACTTCGGCGTCGAAGTGAGCTTCGTTCCCCTCGATCGTGAACTGCTTGGCCGGCAGCGCCGATCCATCCGGGCGATATTCCACGAACAGCAGCGTCGTGTGCACTTGGCCGTCGGTGGTGCTCTGGTCGGTCACGACGATCTGCGCCTTGCGGTAATGCGTTTCCAGGCGCCCGATCGCCTGCTCCTTCTCCTGCACCTGCTGCTGCAATTGCTGAATCTGGTACTGCGCGGTGGTGTGGTCGTGATACACGTACAGCGCCACCGACCCGGCGGCCATCAGGACCATCAACAGGAATGTCTTGCCGATTGTGCGCATGGCGTCTATTCCAATATTATCGGCAAAGCGCCGCGGGGACATGCGGCGCTCTCGTTTTATTGTTGCGGCGGCTCTGGTGGCCGCGTCAGGTCCGGGCGCGGCCACAGGCGCAGCAGCGTGTCCGAATCCGTGGGCAGAACCATGATCGTCGAAGTCTTGTTCCCGTCGGTCTGCGCGCGGACGCTGCCGATGAACTTGCCGTCCGGAGACATGTAATACGTCGTGGGCGAGCCCTCCAGCCCCAGGCGATCGGTGATCACCACCGCGGTAACCTCCTGCCCGTTGAACGTCACCTGCTGCACGGGCGCCACGTCCATGTACCGGCTCATGATGTCACCCAGCCCGCTCTGGCCTCCCGCGGCTGCGCCCAGCGCCGGGGGTGAGAATAGATTGGCATCCGGGCCGACGAACGTCGCGAACATATATTGGTGCGGCCGGTTCAGGGGCAGCAGGTGCGGCAATATGAAGCTGAATGCCGCCGGCACGTAGAACGCCGGTGTGTCCTGCGACAGCGGGCTCAATTTATTTCGTCCGCGCATGGTGGTGATTTGCAGCGAGCGGACGACGGCGATATCGACGTTTCCCTGTCCCAGCGGTCCACCGTCGATGCCCCGGCCGCCCGTGCCCAGCCCGCCCGCGCCGCCCTGCGGATGCAATGCCACCGCCTTGGTCCGCTCGTCGCTGGTGCCCACCTGCGAGAATCCATCCAGCAGTTCGCCCGCATGGTTGGAACAGCGCACGATCGTCGACCAGCTTTCATGGGCGCGGTCGATGGAGGCGTTCATCCAGGTCTGCGTATCCCACTGCAGCAGCGGCGTGGGCATCAGCCGCGAGCGCACGCCGATGCGCACCGTCGCGTTCTCCGGCGCCCCGCGTGAATCCAATTCTTCGACGATGTAGGAATATCCCACGTCCTTGCCGTCGCGCAGCATTCGCTGCCACTGCTCGGGTTGCAGGGCGGCGCGCACTGGCTGGTAATGGCCGGCGGCCCAGTTCACGAACAGGGCGTGCGTGCTGTAGAGGCGTTGCCGCTGGTTCTGGGCGACGCCGGCGCGATCCAGCAGCACGACCGAATCCACGACCTGCGCGAACGTATCAGCGGCCAGCTTTTCGGCGGGATTGATCAGGTCCTTGGGCTCGGCGGCCGGCTTGCCCGGGCCGGTCAGGTCCAGGAAATAATAGAGGCGGTTATCGGCGTCGGGGGCCTGGAAGATCGCCTGCTGCGTCAGCCGCCGCTCGCCGGTGGCCGTGTCATAGCGCACCGCCAGCATTCCCACGCGCACTGCCCCGACGTTGATGACCTCATCTCGGACCACCTCCACGTTGGGAGCGCCCTGCTTGATGTTGTCGAGCGTCACTTCCAGCACACCGTTCTGCGGCTGGCCAAGCTGATCTTTGTAGATGCTCAGTTCCAGCGGCGATTCCAATACGCGCCGCCACGCCTGCAGCCGCCAGTTAAATTCCGGCCGATCGAATTCAACGATGGTGTCCGCGTTGGGCCTGGGCACGGCGGTGAAATTCAGCGGCACGCGGAATTCCAGTCCGTACGCGGCGCTGGAATACTTTTCCCCCAGCAGATCGCTCGGCCGCGTCACCGGCGCGTCCGCTCGGGTCGTCGGCGATTGCGCCGCGGCCGTGGCCGTCAACATCAGACAGATCAAGGCCACCCGATTCAGCGCGCTGGAATTCATTGGCCCAATTATATCGGAGGCGTGAACGGCCAGTCTACCGGCCCTGGATCGCCAGACGCGGGTCGTTGCCCATCGCGGACTGGATTTGCGCCGCCGTGCCGGGCCGCATCGTCAGCTTGCCGGGGAAATCCGCGTGGTCGAGCGCGCCGTCGGCGTGGAAATACCACCGGCTCAACTGCCCGGTGCCGCTCAGCTCAACTTCAACACCGCGCAGGCCGGCGGGGGCCGATTCGATCGGCCGCACCAGAAGCAGCACCGGTGAGAGCAGCAGCTCCGCCTGCACGCCGGGGAATCGATCCGTCCACAGCGCCAGCGGCTTGGCGGGCAGCGTCGCCAGCCAGCTTCCCAGCGCCATGCTCGGCACGAACGCGGGCGAGCGATCCACCACCGTCGGCTCGGCCAATCCCACCATCGTGCTGACCGTGTCCGTCACGTTGGTGGTTTGTTCGAACAGGTTGATGAAGCGGCTGAAGGGCTCGGCCTCGGCGTCGGCGCGCTGCACCTGGATGGAGAATTCGTTTGGCCGCTCCAGCGGCGCGCAGCGCTCCAGCACGCGCGTGACGGTGCCTTCCCAGTTGCGCCAGCAGCTTTCGCGCAGTCGGATTTTGCCGGATGCGCCGGGGGTCAAGAGAGTCCAGCCCAGCGCCGACTCGCCGCGCTGCCAGATCTGCCACGCCTGGCTCGGTGGTCCCGCCAGCGGCGCGTTCGCCGCCACCGCCGCGGCGCCGGCGCTCAGCCGCTCGCCCAGGTTCATCGAGCCGTCCAGATGAATCGCGTTCTGCAGTCGTGTCCAGGCCTGGGCAAGATCGTTGTCGTCAGCGGGATTGGTCGCCGTCAGCACCACCAGCAATCCCTGTTCCTTCTGGTTGATAGTTAGCGTCGCCAGGTTGTGAATCAGAAGCTGTGGCTGTTCGATCGGTTCGGGATCGATGATCCAGCGATTGGGCCCGCTGGGATTGTCCTGCTGGCTGATCTGCGCCGCCAGCCACCGCCTGGCCTGCGCGGGATCGCGCGAATCCTGGTGCTCATCGGCGGCGAGGATCTGCCGCAGCGATTCCACCGGCTGATTGCCCAGCGACACGGGAATGAGCTGGGCGGAAATCCACTGTCCCGCCGTCGTCTGCGAGACGATCATCCTGTCGCGGCGCAGTGGATCGGGCTGGGGCAGGACAGTGAAGTCGCCGGGCACGTCGACCCAGGCGTTGTCGCCCAGGTTCAGCCGGCCGGTGTCCGGATGATCCAGCCCGGCGAATGACAGGGCGTTGATGACTTCGCGCATCACCCGCCGGTCCGCCGCGTCCATCGGCCCGGGCTTTTCCAGGCGCACCGTGACCGCCTGGTAATCGGGCAGGATCACACAGCAGATCAGCGCCTCGGCTTCGATGGGGGTGTCGCCGGCGTGGCGCGTGCCGATCCACGCCATGATCTGCCCGGGCCAGCCGTCGATGCTGATGGCATCGGCCGGCTGCTCGTGCAGATTTCCGGCCAGGCGTCCGCTGATGTGCAGATATTCCACCGGTGGCATGAGACGATCGACGCGCTGGTGTGAGATGCTCAGCACCCGCCCGCCGCCGGGAAGTTGCTCGGTCGCGGTCTGGATGATTGAACCGCCGTCATCGGTACGCACGGAAGTTTTCCAGCCCGCGGGCAGGCGGAAGGAGATGGCGCCGTCGACGATCGGGTTGGTCAGGGGAAGATACAGCGCCGCGTGCAGGCGATGATCGACCAGCGCCGCCAGGCCGACGGTGGCCCCGAGCAGGGCGCACATGACCGCCTGCATGATCAGGTTGCGTCGGGGCGGGAAGTTCCAGGTGCGCGGCATGCGGGGGATTGTACTGTAAGTTAGTTTCCATCTCGCTTGTTTAGCGGCCGCGCTTGCGCGGCGTGTTGCCGGAGGAACGCCGGGCAAGCCCGGCCGCTAAACATCAAACTGAATCGCTCGCGGCCCGCCCACTTCGATTGCTTCGGTTTCCCCCACGATGTATTCTGCGTCGGGAGGCGCATTATGGGATTCGAATCCGCCGTTCAGCGCAAAGCCATCGACATCGGGAAGCTCAGCGTGGAGATGACCACCGCCGCCGGCAGCGGGCATCCCTCCACTGCGCTGTCGCTGACGCACCTGGTCACAGTGCTGATGTATCACCAGATGCGCTGGGATCCGAAGGATCCATGGAATCCCGCGGCTGACCGGCTGGTGCTGTCCGAAGGGCACGCCGTGCCGATTATTTATGCCGCCTACGCCGACCTGGGCGGGATGATCGTTCCGTTGGACAAGGGCCGCGACGCCGCCCGGCCGATGACGCGCGCCGACGCGATGACCCTGCGGGCGATCGACAGCCCGATCGACGGGCATCCGCATCCGCAGGTGGGGTTCCCGTTCGCCGACGCCGCCACTGGCAGCCTGGGGCAGGGCCTTTCGGTTGCCGCCGGGCTGGCCGCCGCGGCGCGGATGGACAAGGTCGATCGGAATATTTACGTGCTGATCGGCGACGGGGAGAGCCGGGAGGGGCAGATCTGGGAGGCCGCCGACTTCGTCGTCGATCACGCCCTGACCAACGTCGTCGCGATATTCAATTGCAACGAGCTGGCGCAGAGCGACTGGGTCTCACCGCAGCAGAGTTATGAAGGATTGGCGGGGAAGCTGGCGGCGTTCGGATTTATCGTGCGCGCCATCGACGGGCATGATCCCAAGCAGATCAAGGAAGCGCTGGGCGAGCTTCCGGTGGTGCAGAACGGCCAGCGGCCGCTGGCGATCGTGGCGCGCACCATCAAGGGCTGGGGCGCGCCCGACGAGCAGGGGATGGGCAAGCACGGAACGCCGGTCAAGAAGGACAAGCTGGCGACGATCTTCGGCGAGCTGGATCGCACCGCCGCCGACCTGGGCGTGGCCGACTACAAGCTCGACGGCGAACTGAAGATCAGCCCCATCACCGCCAAGGCGCCGCCGCGCGAGAAGAAGCCGATCAAGATCAAGTCCTACGCCGAGGGCCTGGCGGCGGTGGGACTGGACAAGGACCTGACCGCCAATAACCCGATCGCGCCGCGCAAGGCGTACGGCGCCGCGCTGGTGGCGCTGGGCGAGGCGGACAAGCGCGTCATCGGGCTGGACGCGGACGTGAAGAATTCCACCCACGCCGAATGGTTCGCCCGCAAGTTCCCCGCGCAATATCTGGAGTGCAAGATCGCCGAGCAGAATATGATCAGCGTGGCCGCCGGGGCGTCGGCGGCGGGGAAGATTCCCTTCTGCTCCACCTTCGCCAAGTTCGTCGAACGCGCTTACGACCAGGTGGAGATGGCGATCATCGGTGGTGCGAACATCAAGATCACCGGCACGCACGCCGGTGTGACGCTGGCCGCCGACGGGCCCAGCCAGATGTCGCTGCCGGACGTCGCGTTTTTCCGCAGCTTCTGCCACGTAGCCAATTTCAATAAGCAGCCCGCCGTGCGCTATTTTTTCCCCGCCGACGCGATCAGCTGCTATCGGATCACCGAGCTGATGGCCAACATCGACGGCGCCTGCTATCAGCGCGCGTTGCGCGCCGAGACGAAGGCGCTGTACAAGGCCGAGGAGAGCTTCGAGCCCGGTGGATACAAGGTGCTACGCGAGGGGAAGGACCTGCTGTTCGTCAGCGCCGGATACATGGTGCACGAGTGCCTCAAGGCCGCCGATGAATTGGCCAGGAATGGCAAGAAGGCCGGCGTCATCGACGCTTACGGTTTGCCGCTGAAGGACACGGGAATCCTGGAGATCGCCGCCAGATCCGGCGGGCGAATCGTCACCGTCGAAGACAATTACACCGGCGGCCTGGACGCCGAGCTGGCATTGCAGATCGCCGCCACCGGCGCGAAGATTCTGCTCAAGGCGATGTGCGTCGCGCACATCCCCAAGAGCGGGCGCGAGCCGGATGACGTGCTGAATTATCTGCACCTGGGCGCCAAGTCGATCATCGCGGCGGTGTCGTAGATCGCCGCGCCAAGTACACGGATGTCGTTGTCGTTGTCCATCCTGGCCAGTGGATCATCGGGGAACTGCGGTGTGCTGCGCTGCGGTGGGACGGCGATGCTGATCGACTGCGGGATCGGCCCGCGCCTCACCGCGATGCGACTGCGGCAACTGGACATCCGCCCGGCCGACATCGCCGCCATCTGCCTGACCCATTTGGACAGCGATCATTTCAACGGCGCGTGGATTCGCCAGATCGTGAAGAAGAAGATCGCCGTCTGGTGCCACGCGAGCCGCGCGGAGGAGCTGGCGCGCCGCTGCGACGATCCGGGATTTGCGGCGATGATTCAGCCGTTCAACGGCCAGCCGTTCGTCCCAATCTGGGGTGTGCGCTGCCACTGTATCCCCCTGCCGCACGATGCAACCGGCTCGCATGGATTCGTGGTGGAGGGTTTTGGCGCCCGCGTCGGCTGGGCGACGGACTTGGGCCGCGTGGAGGATGAGCTGATCGGCCGCTTCACTGGTCTGGATATCCTGGCCATCGAGAGCAATTACGATCCTCGGATGCAGCGGGAGAGCGGGCGGCCGATCTTCCTGCAGCGGCGGATCATGGGCGGCAGCGGACACCTATCCAATCACCAGGCGTTCGAGGCGGTGCGGACGATCCTGGATCGTTGCGAGCGAGGCGGCGCCACGCTGCCGGCGCATATCGTCCTGCTGCATCGCAGTCGCCAATGCAATTGTCCACACGTGATTCGACGGTTATTTGGGCAGGATCGGCGGATTGCGCCACGCTTGACGCTGGCGGAACAGGACCAACCCACACCATGGCTGGCAGCGCAGCCACAATTGGGATGCATTGGCGAGCAGTGGGAGTTACAATGGAGTTAAGCCGATGAGTTATTAATCACGGAGGATGTATTTGTATGGGCTTGTTGCGGTTTAGTAAGAGCGACAAGATAAGCCCGCCGCGTCGTCCGGTTGTTGGCGAGGTGACCGTCATGCGTGCTCCGCGGGCGCCTACTCCCGAGAGTCTGCGTCGGCAGCTGTTCGCCGCTGTCGCCGCCGGCAATAAGGAGAAGCTCACCTGCCTCTGCCAGATTCACGAGAAGCTCATCTTCGAGCACCGATTGATCTGGGCGAAGCTGCCGCTTTCGATTCGATCCAATCCCAAGGTGCTGCAGTGGTACGGAACGGGATTGTCGGCGATCGCCAGCTTTTGCGCCCGGCGACTGGGCAAGCCGGAACTGCTGGCCAACCTTCGACAGCTCCAGGCGCCGCCCGCCCACGATGATCACGCCGAGGAACATCACGAGCCGCAGGATGAGACGGCGCTAGCGCGGCGTTGATTCGCCAAGCCAGTGCAGCAAATCGCTCGGCGAGCGCACGCCTTCGCGCCGCTGTTTCAGGACCTCGCCGTTTTTCGGATCGACCACGAACAGCGCGGGAATCGCCTTGACGTCATACTGCCCGGCCAGGTCGGGATGGGCATCGACATCGATCGACACCGGCACATAGCCGCCCAGTGCATCGGCCACAGAGGGGCTGGACCAGGTCGTCGCGGCCAGCTCCTGGCAGTCGGGGCACCAGCTGGCGCTGAAGTCCAGGAACAGCGGTTTATTCGCGGCCACCGCTTCGCTGCGCGCCTCGGCCAGGTTGCTTCGCCAGGGAACCAGATTTTTGCGCTGATGCAGATGCGACAGCACTCCACCCACCGCCACAATCAACAGCAGGACGAATAATCCCCAGGCCGGATTGAAGATGGGATTTTTCACCACCGTCCGATTATAGCCGATATTTGCAGGCCGGCCGCTTGATGGGGTCAGGCCCGATCCCTAGGATTTGCCCTCTCGTATTACCTGGAAGGATTTCGCCATGCGCATTCTGGTTGCCGACAAGCTGGCCGATGAAGGCCTGGAATTTTTGAAGCAGAGCAAGGCCGACTTCGACGTGAAGATCGGCCTGAAGGAAGACGAGCTGGCGGCCGCGGTGGGGTCGTACGATGCGCTGATCGTCCGCTCCGGCGCCAAGGTCACCGCCAAGGTGCTGGCCAAGCCGGGGAACCTGCGCGCCATCGCGCGCGCCGGCGTCGGGGTGGATAACATCGATCTGGAGGCGGCGACGGCCGGGGGAATTCTGGTGCTCAACACCGCCGAAGCCAGCACGCTCTCCACCGCCGAGCACGCGCTGGCGCTGATGCTGAGCCTGGCCCGCAAGATTCCCGCCGCCCATGCCGGGCTGCGCTCCGGGCAGTTGGATTGGAAGAAGCGCAGCCAGTACCAGGGAACGCAGCTGGCCGGCAAGACCCTCGGCGTCGTCGGGCTGGGACGCATCGGGCGCACCGTCGCGTCGCGGGCGCTGGCGATGGAGATGAACGTCGTGGGATTCGATCCCTATTTCACGTCCCCATCCGCGCTGGACGGCAAGGTGAAGCTGGTCCGCGATTTCGACGACTTCCTCTCGCAAATCGATGTGATCACCTTCCACGTGCCCGGCGGCGAGCAGACCAAGCATCTGCTCAATCGCGCGCGGCTGATGGGCAAATGCCGGCCGAACTTGCTCGTGATCAACGATGCGCGCGGCGAGGTGGTGGACGAGATGGCGCTGGCGGATGCGCTGAAGGAGAAGAAGATCGCCGGCGCCGCGCTGGATGTTTACGCCGTCGAGCCGCCGCCTAAGGATCACCCGCTGTTCGGACTGGAGAATGCAGTGCTCACCCCGCACCTGGGCGCCAGCACCGACGAGGCGCAGACCGCGGTGTCGGTGGATGCGTGCAAGGCGATCGTGGCGTACCTGAATAACGGCGAGATTCGCGGCGCCGTCAACGCCGGTGGATTGAAGCTTGACCTGCCCGCCGACGAGATGCCCTTCGTCGAGCTGGCGCAGCGCATCGGCGCATTGTTGGCCGGCCTGTGCGACGGGGGATTTAAGACGATCACGCTGCGCGCCAGTGGAACGCGCGCGCCCAAGCTGATGAACACGCTGCTGCGCCTGGCGGCGGTGGAGCTGCTCAAGCCGCACCTGGATACCGGCGTGAACGTGATCAACGTCGAGCACCTGGCCCGCGCGCGGGGAATCGAACTGGTGACGATCCACGAGCCCAATCCGCCCGCGGGATTGGTCGGTGACATCGTCGGTGTCCGCGCCGACGAGCCGGGCGGCGCCAGCCACCGCGTGCTGGGCACTGTCTATGCCGACGGCGCGCCGCGCGTCCTGCGCATCGACCGCTACAGCATGGACATGATCCCCGAGGGACACATGGTGCTGATCATCAACCGCGATCAGCCGGGCGTCATCGGCCTGGTGGGCACCAGCTTCGGCGATGCCCAGGTGAACATCGCGGACATGGTCATCAGCCGCGACGTCGGCCCCGATGCCAAGCCGACGGCCCTGATGCTGATCAAGACGGATAGTCCACCGCCCGAATCGCTGCTCAACCGCCTCAAGGCGCGGCCCAACATCGAGCGCGTCAAGAGCCTGGTTCTGCCGCCGCGGCGCAAGTGATCCACAGGTTCTGCTTCACGGCCACGGCACGTCTGGAACATTGGCCAGATGATTGGCCAAGCGCGCCTGCACGAACAGCCAATCGCTGAGGCGATTGAGATAGATCGTGATGTTCGGCGGCAGCGGGCGGATTTTCTGGAAGGCGATCACCGCGCGCTCGGCACGACGGCAGATGGTTCGCGCCAGGTGCAGCCGCGCGGCCGTCTCGCTCCCGCCGGGCAGGATGAAATTGTGCAGCGGCTCCAACTTCGCCTCCGCCGCGTCGATCTGATCTTCGTGGCCGCGGACGCTCGATGCGGACAGCGGCGGCAGATGCGACGGCGGCCGCGTCGGATCGGGGCAGCCCAGGTGCGAGCCGATCACGAACAGCTCGCTCTGCACCGCGCGCAGCATTGGCCCCAATTCCACCGGCGCGGCCACCGCCGCCAAGCCGACGGCGGCGTTCAACTCGTCGAGGCAGCCGGTGCATTCGATCTGCGCATCCGCTTTGGAAACGCGCTGCCCGCCGGACAGCCCGGTCGTGCCGTCGTCGCCGGTTTTCGTGTAAATCTTCATGTCCAAATCATACAGCGCGGCCGATGAAGTCGGGGTGGCTGCGGGGTGTTAGACTATTCCCGTGATGACCCGCCAGCAGATTCTGATCGCGCTGATTCCGGTCGCGTACGTCATCGGCTCGATTCCGTTCGGGCTGATGATCGGTTTGGCCAGCGGGATCGATCCGCGCCGCGCCGGGAGCGGGAACATCGGGGCGACCAACCTGGGTCGCCTGCTGGGCTGGAAGTTCTTCGCGCTGGTTTTCACGCTCGATCTGCTCAAGGGCGCGGCGCCGACGCTGGCTGCCGGGGCGCTGCTGCGCTTCGCGCCGGGGTATCGGAGCGGGTATCTGCTGTGGATCCTCGTCGGCGCCGCGGCGATCACGGGGCACCTGTTCAGCCTCTTCCTGCGCTTTCGAGGTGGCAAGGGCGTGGCGACGAGCACCGGCGTGGTGCTGGGGATTTTTCCGTATTTCACCGCCGCCGGCGCCGTCGCGATCATCGTCTGGCTGGTGGTCTTTCGCCTCACGCGGTACGTCAGTGCCGGATCGATCGTCGGCTCGCTGGCGTTTCCGGTGGCGTACGCGTCGATCGGCGCCGCTGATGGCTGGCCGATCACAGGCGCGCAGCTTCCGCTGCTGGTCTTCGCGATCCTGATGGCGCTGCTGATCATCTTTAAGCACCGCGGCAATATCGCCCGCCTGCGCGCGGGCACCGAGAATCGTTTCGCGGCGCGGAACGTGTGAGCCTCATCATGCGAGTCAAGGTGAACGGACAGGATCGCGATGTTCCCGACGGCAGCGACATCGCGGCGCTGCTGGCGGCGCACCAGTTGACGGCGGACAAGGTGGCGGTCGAGCTCAATCGCCGCCTGGTCCGGGCCGAGAGATACAATACACCGCTGCGCGACGGCGACGAGGTCGAGATCGTCACATTCGTCGGCGGGGGATGAGTCAACGGCGATCATGCGCTATAATGCCTCCGTGGAAGCGCTGCGCATCGGCAAGTTCGAAGTCCGCAACCGCCTGTTCGTCGGGACGGGCAAGTACGCATCGTACGAGATCATGCAGCAGGCGCTGGCGGCCAGCGGTTGCCAGGTGGTGACCGTCGCCGTGCGCCGCGAGCGGCTGGTGGATCCGCAGGGGCGCAGCCTGCTGGAATTTATCGATCTCGACAAGTTTATCATTCTGCCCAACACAGCCGGGTGCTTCAGCGCGGATGACGCGGTGCGCGTCGCGCTGCTGGGACGCGATCTCCTGGAGAAGCAGAAGAATCCCGGCGCGAACTGGGTGAAGCTTGAGGTTCTGGGCGACAAGAAGACGCTCCTGCCCGATCCGCTCGGCTCGCTCGAGGCGACGCGGCAACTGGTGAACGAGGGCTTCACCGTCCTGTGCTACAGCAGCGACGATCCGATCAGCGCGCGTCGGCTCAAGGACGCCGGCGCGGCCAGCGTGATGCCCGCCGGCAGCCCGATCGGATCGGGACAGGGCGTGCTCAATCCGCTCAACATCTCGCTGTGCCTGGAGACGCTCAAGCACGATGACGCGAGCTACCCGGTGATCGTGGACGCCGGCGTCGGCACCGCCAGCGACGTCACCATCGCCATGGAGCTGGGCGCCGACGGCGTGTTGCTGAACACCGGCGTGGCGCACGCGCGCGACCCGGTGAAGATGGCCACCGCCATGCGCCAGGCGCTGGAGGCCGGGCGGCTCAGTTACCAGGCGGGGCGCATTCCCAAGAAGCGTTACGGCACCGCCAGCAGCCCCTTCGACGGCGTCATCTCCTACATCCCCGGGGAATGATGAGCGATCCGGTCTGGACGGAGCTGGCGGCGCGCGCCTCGGTCGATCTGGACGAAGCACTGCAAGACCGCCTGCAGCGATATCTTGATCTGCTTCTGGCCGCTAATTCCCAGATGAATCTGACGCGGATCACCGATCCGGCGGCGGCGCGGCTGCTGCACGTTGGCGACGCGCTGACGATTCTGCCGCACCTTCCCGCCGGCGCACATCGACTGGCGGACATCGGCAGCGGCGGGGGCGTGCCGGGGATCGTGCTGGCGATCGCCCGCCCGGATGCCGCGGTGACGCTGGTCGAATCGACCCGCAAGAAATCCGATTTCCTGCGCCGCTCCGTCGCCGAGCTGGAGCTGGACAACGTAACGGTGGATGCCCGCCGCGCCGAGGCTCTGGGCCGCGCGGAGAGGCGCGAATCGTTCGACGTTGTCGTCGCCCGCGCGGTGGCGACGCTGCCGTGGCTGGTCGAATGGATGCTGCCGCTGGCCCGCAAGGGCGGGTTAATGCTGGCCATGAAGGGCCCCAGGGGCGAGGCGGAACTGGCCGCGGCGGGCAGGATCATCCGCATGCTGGGCGGCGGCGAGGCGCAGATCGTCCCGGCGAATCTGCCGGACCACGCCGGGCACATCATCCTCAGGATTCGCAAGATCAATCGGACCGATCCGCGCTTTCCGCGGCCCGCTTCGCTGACCAGGGGCAAGCCGCTCAATCCATAGCCCGGCATGGATATGATGGGCTTTGGGATATAATTGATCGATTGCCGGAAGGTGCCCATGCTTGTGTTAACGCGTCAGCGCGATGAGACGGTGATGATTGGTGACGACATCGAGGTCACCGTTGTTGATATCCGGGGTGACAAGGTTCGCCTGGGCATCAACGCGCCCAAGCAAATCCCCGTGCACCGCAAGGAAGTCTACAATCAGATTCGCGACGAGAATCGGGAGGCGGCGCGGCTGCAGTCGGCGGACATCGCGCATCTCCCGCCCGCGCCGCCCCAACCGCCAGCCGCGGAGGTTGCCGTGCCCGACACATTTCCCCGATTGGCCGATCAGGCTCCGATGCCCGATCAATTTCTGCAGGCCGCGATCGAAGAAGCGATGACCGGGCTGCGCGAAGGCGGCCTGCCGATCGGATCGGTGCTGGTGCGCGGCGCCCAGATCATCGGCCGCGGGCACAATCGTCGCGTGCAGAACGGCGATCCGATGGCCCACGCCGAGGTCGATTGCCTCACCAACGCCGGACGACAGAGCACCTATCGCGACACCGTTCTGTATTCCACGCTGATGCCCTGTTTTCTGTGCAGCGGCGCGGCGGTGCAGTTTGGCGTTCCCCGGGTCATCGTGGGCGAGAGCGTCAACTTCGCCGGCGCCCCGCAGTTCATGCGCAGCAAGGGGATCGAAGTCATCGATCTGCACGACGCCCAGTGCATCCAGATGATGGGGCAGTTCATTGCGGATCACCCGGAGTTGTGGAACGAAGACATCGGCAAATGACCGACCTCCCGGCTGACAGCCGAATCACTTCGCGGACCGATGGATCGACGCTGATCATCACGGTTCCACTGCGCCGGCGGCGCCGCTGGGCAAGCTGGGGCGGTGTGGCCAGCTTCGCGTTCCTGGCGGTAGTCTGTCTGGCGCAGGGCATGCTGCGCCGCCAGGCGGGCTGGATCGCCGCGGGACTGGCATTTCTGCTGATCAGCGCCTGGCAATGGGGGATGCTGGCGCGCTGGGGGACGGCCGTCTTCGAGATCTCACCGGAATTATTGACGATCCAGCAGAGCGGCGCCGCGTCGGGACGGATGCAATGGAGCCGGGCAGACGTCGCGGTCGTGCGCGCCGAGCGCGGGGCGCTGCGGATCGGCGGCGCCGGCGCGTCCGAGGCGCTGCTCGAGGGTCACGATCTGTACGAATTGCATTGGCTGGCCGAGCAGATTCGCGGCCAATGGGAAATGGATTAGGGCCTGTCTGATGAATCCGCGCGGGCCATGCTCGCGTCTTTCGCTCGCGGGCGGCGTCGCTCCTCCTCGCCGTATTTCGCTTCAATACTGCTCGTCGTCGCTCCTAGCCCGCGAGCGAAATCCACTTCGTCTGGCCGCGCGGGGATTCATCAGACAGGCCCTAATCGCGTTTTTCACGGCGACGGCGGCTGGTAATCGGGCTGCATGTCGGGCGTCAGGTCGATGCCGGTGGCGTCGCGGATCGTTTTGATCAGCTCCGCGGCGCTGGTGGGAGGATGGGAGCGCAACGACGGCAGCGTCTTGGCCAGCACACCGTCCCCGCCGCGCTGCACCCAGACATTCACGATATCCACGCCACGATGGACGGCGGCCTCCTCGTACACCTGCACCAGTTGCGGGCGCATCTGGGCCGGGTCCAGGGGATTCACCAGGTCCAGCGATTCAGGACGCAGCGGGTTGCGCGGATCGGGCCTGATCAACGCGCTGATCTGCGCCGCCCGCGACGAGCCGCTGAGGAACGTGGCATACTTGATCGCGTACACACCGGTCACCCCCCGCCCGAACCACGTCAGCGAATCGGGAAGCTTCAGCGGGTCGATCACGTGATTGGTCATGAATTCGGCCAGCACGTTGCGCGTGCCGCTCTGCGAGACCATGGAGAACCAGGCGACGTCGGCGGATTGAAAATCGGTGATCTTTTTGATCAGCTCGTTGCGACGCACTTCGGGCGAGTCCTCATCGCGAATCTCCAGCCAGTCGACCAGGTCGTCCGTCTGCTGGTCCAGCGAGAAGGTGACGGTGGGGTCGAACACCACGTCATTGGCGTAGCGAATATAGCGGAAGCGCGGATCGCTCCAGCCGCCGCGCATCAGCTCGGCCAGCTTCGTGCGCGTCACGGGCATGTAATAGACCGCGACCGAAGCGTTCTGGATTTTCGCGAGGTTGCTCAGAATGCGATCGATGGCGGTGTCCAGGTCCTTGCGGTCGGTCAGCGCCAGGTCCTGCATCATCATCTGAACGAGCTGCTCGCGGTGTTTCTCGATATCGGCGGTCATGTCGGCGGGCATGGTGGTCGGACGCGTCGTCGGCGCGATCGCCGCCAGCGCGTCATGCACCCAGTCGTCATCCACCGGCTGACAGAACGCGCTGTAGCTGTCGACGGTGATCTTGTGAAATCCCGGCGGCGGCACGGCGACGTGCGGCGCGTGCGGGCGCGTCGTGGCGAACGGCTCGGTGGCGGCGGGCAAATCATCGGCGCGGACGGTGGACAAAACGGCCAGCGTCGCCGGGAAAATCAGCAGTAGTGCGCACAGGAATTTCATGAGATTTCGACGATGCGGTGGTTGGACACATGGCCACTGAAGTGGCTATGCCGGTCATTCGGTCAGGTTATCAGCCCCAATCGTGCCATTTCGCGGCACCATTTGCAGGAGCATTGGCCGTTGGTCGTCTCCGCCGCGCGATGGGACGAGTCGATGGGGCAATGCTCCGACGGACTTTTGGCCTTGTCGTGGCAGGGGCAGCCGCAGCCATCGACGATCGGGTCGCGGTCGATCTGCAGGAGCAAGGGCGTTCCGCAATAGGAGACACCGCAGCGCACCACGCAGAGCGGGCATTTTTCGCAGAGGGCGGCGCGCGCCTGCCAGTGGGGATAGATGCTCGCCAGCCCCAATTGTCGCAGCCGGGCGGCGCAAAATCGCCCCAACGCTTCCAGAACCCACCGCGTCATCCCTGACGCGCTCGACGGGGTCGCCATGGGCGTCATTATCGGTCTTGGGCGACAAAGGTATAGAGGCCCGCGGCGATTTTTCCGATGTGAGAATTTCCCGGTCGGCGCTCTTGCCAGGCGCTGGCGGGCGACGGTAACTTGGTGACTTACAACAATCGGTCTAACGTGTTGAAGCAGTCCGCCTCGCGCTCCACCAACGAGCAGGTTCTACCATTGCCGCCGCACCGGTCCGCGGAAACTCCCCAGCAGGTTTCCGGGCCGGGAGATTCTTCCCACCTCTCCAACCGGCACTTGTTCGGATGGATGTTTCGCTTCATCCGGCCGGTGGTGACCCTGTTGCTTTTGGCGTGCCTGTGGGTGGCGGCGGCGACGGCGACCGAAACGCTCACCATCCGCCAGGCCGGTGAAGCCGTCAACCGCATCCAGCAGATCCAGGGCGGGACGCGCACGGGGTTCGGATTCTTCCGCTGGGTGCGCTCCCCCGATCCATCTGTGCAACAATTGCTGCATGAGCTGCTCATGCTGGGCGGTCTGGTGCTGCTCATGGTGGTCGTCCGCTATTTCAAGGAGACGGCCAACACGCGCATGAGCATGACCATGGTCTTCCACATCCGCGAGGCGGTGTATGACAAAATCCAGCGCGTCGGTTTCGGATTCCATGATGCGATCAGTTCCGGCCAGCTGATCAACCGCGCCCTGTCCGATCTGCAGAACGTGCGCGCTTTCGTCCAGACCGCGGTGCTGGTGACGCTGGATATCGCGCTGGCGGTGGCGTTCAATATCGTGCTGATCTGGACGCGCAATAAGTGGCTGGCGGCGCTGGCGCTGGTCCCGCTGCCGATCTGGACGTATTACATCCTCAACTTCTCCCGCAAAATCCAGCCGATCGCCAAGAGCGTCATGGAGGCCGAGGACCGCAACGTCTCGATCATCACGGAGAACATCGCCGGCGTGCACGTGATCAAGGCGTTCGCCACCGAGCGGCAGGAGATCGACCGCTACAGCGCCAATTGCGACACGTTCAAGGGCCGGGTGCTGCAGCGCATCCGCATGTTCGCCAATTTTCAGCCGGTCGTCCGCTCGATCGCGATGGCCTCGCACCTGTCGCTGTTCCTGGTGGCCGGCATCCTGTTGATCCAGGGCAAGCTGGCCTCGGGCGACCTGGTAATCCTGGGCGGGGCCATGGGAACGATCCTGGGGCGCCTGCAACAGGTGGCGACGATCAACGAGCAATACCAGAACGCGATGGTCTCGTCGCGGCGGCTGTACGAGGTGCTGATGGCCAGCGCGACGGTGCCGGAAAGCCCAACGGCGAAGGCGTTGCCGCCGGGGACCGGGCGCGTCGTCTTTGAGAACGTGCGCTTCGGATACGATCCGTCCAAGCCGGTGGTCCGCGACGTCAGCTTCGCGGTGGAGGGCGGCAGCGTGGTCGCCGTCGTCGGACCGACCGGCGCGGGCAAGAGCACGCTGGTCAGCCTGATCGCCCGCTTCTACGACCCGCAGGACGGCAGAATCCTCATCGACGGCGTCGATGTGCGCGACCTGACGCTGGCCAGCCTGCGCACGCAGGTGGCATTCGTCTTCCAGGAAACTTATCTCTTCAGCGACACGGTCAGCGGCAACATCGCCTACGGCCGGCCGGGCATCAGCGCCGGTGATGTCGAGGCGGCGGCCCGCCTGGCGCAGGCGCATGAGTTCATCGAGCAGATGGCCAAGGGATATTCCACCATCCTGGGCGAACGCGGCGCTTCGCTGTCTGGCGGGCAGCGTCAGCGGCTGGCGATCGCCCGCGCCATCGTCACCAATCCGCGCGTCCTGATCCTGGACGATGCCACCGCCTCGGTCGATCCGGAGACCGAATCGCTCATCCGCAAGGGCATGCGCTTTGTCATGCACGGCCGCACCACTTTCCTGATCGCCCATCGCATCAGCACGGTGAAGCAGGCGGACGTGGTGCTGGTGATAGAGCACGGCCGGATCGTGCAGATGGGCACGCACGATCAGCTGATGGAGCAGGACGGCCATTACCGCGAGATCGCCGCCGCGCAGCTTTATGGCGACGACGGCGGGGCGCCGGACACGGCGGATGCGCCATCGCACATGAAGCGCGTGAGTTCGGAGGACCAGGTCGCCGCCGCCGTCGCCCAGGCGGACAAGACCGGTGTCGAGCTGGACGGAGTTTAGGATGAGTCTGGCATCCCGATTTTCCCGCCGGCGCGAGCGTGCGGTGTCGGATTCCGTGGCGCTGCTTTATCCGCAATCGCTGCTGGAATCGGACGACGAGGATCGCTACCGCCCGATCAAATGGCCGCTGGTGCGCCGGCTGCTGGGCGCGTTGGCGCCATTCAGAAAGTGGTACCTCACCGCGGTATTCCTGGGATTGTGCCAGGTCCTGCTGGACATGCAGGGCCCGCAGTTTCTCAAGCACATCATCAATTTCGGCACCGCCTACGCGGCGCACCAGTATCCCGGACTTTCGGTCCGCAGCGCTTCGTGGCACGTCGCGCGTGTCGTCGGATTGTGGACGCTCGTCTTCATCGTCTCGGTCATCCTGCAGCGGTTCTGCATTATCCTGATGACCCGCGCCGGCGAGAGCGTGCAGTTCATCTTCCGCCAGCGCGTTTTTCAGCAGCTTCAGCGCCTTTCCATGAGCTTTTACGATCGGACGAAGCTGGGCCGCATCATCAGCCGCTCCACCACCGACATCAACAGCATGCGCGAAGCGAACGTCTGGGGCATTTACCAACTGGTCGCCAACGGCATGATCATGATCGTCGCCGCCGTTTACATGATGCGCGAGAACGTGCGGCTGTTCCTGGCGATCTTCTGGCTTGGGCCGGTGCTGTACATGCTGACGCGCGCTTATCACCGCAGGGCCGCGCTAATGTGGCAGGTGGCGCGCGAGGGGTTCACGCGCGTCAGCACCAACCTGGCGGAAAATATCACCGGCATGCGTGTCGTCACCGCCTTCAACCGCCAGGACCCCAACCTGGAAGTCTTCAATTACCTGCAGGACATCAACACCTCCAACAACATGGCGGTGGCGCGCATCAATGGAGTCTACCAGCCGCTGCTGGAAGTCGTGCGCTTTTGCGGCCGCGTGACGATCCTGCTGTACGGCGGTTACATGGTCGCCAGCCGCTCCATGGGCGACAAGGGCGTGGGATCGGTGGTGGCGATTTACCAGTACTGGGACTGGTTCATGGGCCCGGTGATCACGCTGGGCGCGTTTTACAACACGCTGATGATGGCGATGGCCGGCGCCGAGCGCGTCTTCGGCCTGCTGGAATTGCAGCCGCAGGTCCAGGATGAGCCGGACGCCAAGGTGCTGCCGCGCATCGACGGGGAGGTGCGCTTCGAGGATGTGGTCTTCGGCTATCACCCGGATCGTCCGGTGCTGCACAACATCAGCCTTGAGGCGCATCCCGGGCAGATGGTGGCGCTGGTGGGCGCCACCGGCGGGGGCAAGAGCAGCATCATCTCGCTGATCGCCCGCTTCTATCAGCCGCAGCACGGCCGCGTGATGGTGGATGGGCACGATATTCGTTATGTCACCGGCGATTCGCTGCATCAGCAGATGGGATTGGTGTTGCAGGCGAATTACCTGTTCACCGGCTCGGTGATGGAAAACATCCGTTACGCCAAACCGCAGGCGACCGAGGCGCAGGTGATCACCGCCGCTCGCGCCGTGGGGTCTTATGATTCGATCGCGTCGCTGACCAGCGGTTTCGACACTGAGGTCGGCGAGCGCGGCGCCAACATGTCGCTGGGCCAGCGGCAATTGATCTGCTTCACCCGCGCGTTCCTGGCCGATCCGCGCATCTTCATGCTCGACGAGGCGACCAGCGCCGTCGACACCGCCACCGAGCTGCTGGTGCAGGAGTCGCTGGAGAAATTATCCGCCGGCCGCACCACCTTCATCGTCGCGCACCGCCTGAGCACGATCATGCGGGCGGACCTGATCCTGGTGGTGGACGGCGGGCGGATCATCGAGCGGGGAACGCACCGACAGCTGCTGGCCGCCGAGGGGAAATACGCGCACCTTTACCGGCAGTTCGTGCTGCAGACCTAGCGCGCATGCGAGAAGCTCCGCGGCATGGCGCCGCGGCGAAATTGCGATTGAAATTCAAAAACATCGGACGACGCACCACGGCGTGGGCGCGGACTATCCGAGAAGATTGCACCCATCACCGGGTGCGCCTGCCACTTCTGCCTCGCCGTTGGAATTCGGCGCGACAAAAGCAGCGACAGGTTCCCGGGTCGCTCGGCCGCGCGTGACCGATGCTCCGGGCGCCTGCGTCCTTCGACAACAAGAGGTCCCTCTGTATTGGGTCGGGCGCCTGAAAGTTTTCGGGGCTTTTTGGAAGCGCCAATTTGGCCGGCGCGCCGCAAATCGCGGATGAGAATGGGACTGCGTTGGACGAAAACATTTTATTTTTGCCGAATGCCGCGATTTTCAAAAGCGACGACCGATAACCCAGATGCCGCCCCAAGCAGGCGGCATAATTTGCCGATACTCGCGCGCCAGAGTCGCGCCGACGGGCCGCCCGACCGCCGAGCCATTAAGCGCCTGGCGGGACGGTCCGATCAAGCAATACATGCGGAGTCTTCAAAACGGCACAATAACGAGTCGGCGCCGCGGCATGGCGATGATTTACGTCATCGTCTCTGTCGTGGCGATGTTGGGATTTTGTTCATTGGCGGTTGACCTGGGCCGCGTGGTGGTGGCCAAGACGCAGTTGCGTGTCGCCGCCGACGCCGCGGCGCGCGCCGCGGTGGCGGCACTTCCGCAGGGGAACAGCGCCGCTATTTCCGCCGCACAAACCATGGCCGCCAGTAACAAGTCGGACGGGTACGCGGTGACCCTCGCCTCCTCGGACGTGATCGTCGGCACCTGGACCATCAACGCCAGCACGCATGCAGGCACCTTCTCGTCCGGCGGCACCGCCAACGGCACGACCATCTTCCAGGCGGTGAAGGTCACCGCCCGGCGCACGGCGGCGACGAACACCGCAATCCCGCTTCTGTTCGCCAGCGTCCTGGGCGCCCATACCTGCGACGTGACGGCCACTTCCACCGCCGCGCTGGTGGCGGTGCAGCAGCATACGCAGTTCATCTCCGCCCAGTCGGATCTCTGGCTTTCGGGTGAGCCTAAAGGCACGCTGGGCAGTCAGCCCGACGGAGGATATTCGAGCGCTGCTCACCCCTACAAAAATGACATCGCCGGTGATCCCAATATCGCTTACGGCCAGCCCGGCGGTCCCGGCAGCGCGGTTGGCTATAAAGTCGCATCCACGGATTACAATAACGAGCAGCTCTACAATTCAATCCTGCAATTCCAATTGACCGTCACGCCGGGATCGGTCATCCAGTTGAGCAACGTCTCGGGTCTGGCCAACAATCAAGGCGAATTTACCGGTGGGACGGGAAGCACGAATGCCGACGGCTTCGACAGCGGGTCTGATACCCTCATCAGCGATGACCAGGCCAACCCGTCGCTGTCGCCGGGGACCACTACCACGTCCGGTTCAGAACACGGGATATCGAACATCATCATTCCGCTCAATGCCATGATGGGTGTGTTCCTGGATAACAATCCCGCCGACGACTCCTCCGACCACAATTACTCCACGGCGCCTACCGGCCTGGACTTCAGCACCCAAACCGCGCGCGATTACACGACCCTGGACCCGACGCTCGCTCAGAGCTTCTACGTTGGCAACGGCCAGACCAGCTCAGACGTCCAGCAGACGATCGTGGTCCCCTCCAACGCAACGCGGCTGTACCTGGGCACCATGGACGGTCACGAGTGGAGCAACAACGTTGGCGGCTTCACCGCCACGATCACCCAATACCAGATCGCCACGGTGCAATAGCATTTCCGGCCATTGCCCGGCATGGTATCGTGATTGCCGGAGGCCTGTTGTGATCAAGGTCGCGATGATCGGCGCTGGAAGCGTCGTTTTTTGCAGGAATCTGTCCGGCGACATTCTTTCCTATCCCACGCTCGCTGACGCCACCCTTTGTTACATGGACATCGACCCCCACCGCCTCGAGGTGGGGGCCAACCAGTGCCGCAGAATCGCTGCCGCGCTGGGCGCGCACCCGCGCATCCTCGCCACCACCGACCGCCGCGCGGCGCTGGACGGGGCGGATTTCGTCATCAACATGGTGCAGATCGGTGGTTTTGATTCGACGCTGGTCGACTTCGAGATCCCCCGCAAGTACGGATTGAATTTCACGATCGCCGACACCACCGGCCCGGGCGGACTTTTCCGGGCGCTGCGAACCTTTCCGATGCTCACCGAGCTTTGCCGCGACATGGCGCGGCTCTGTCCGCGCGCCCTGCTGCTGAATTATTCCAACCCGATGTCGATGAACATGCGCACCATCGCCGCCGCTGCCGGCGATCTCCGCGCGGTGGGACTGTGCCACAGCGTGCAGGGGACGTTCGAGCAGCTCATGGGCTACCTGGACGAGAAGCCGCGGGACGTCTCGTTCATCTGCGCGGGCATCAACCACATGGCGTTTTATCTGAAGATTCAGAAGAACGGTGAGGATTTATATCCGCGGCTTTTCCAGGCCATGAACGACCCCGCCATCTTCAGCCAGAACGCCGTGCGCTTCGAGTTGATGAAGCGCCTGGGATATTTCGTCACCGAAAGCTCCGAGCACAATGCCGAATACAATCCGCATTTCATCCCGCGCGGCCAGGAGATGGTCCGTGGGTTCGCGATTCCCATCGATGAATATCTGCACCGTTGCGAAACCATCGTCGCGGAGTTCGAGGCGCTGTCGCGCCGCAGCGACGATGAAAAGCCGATGACCGTGCAGCGCAGCCACGAATACGGCGCGACGATCATCCACTCGATGGTCAGCGGCCAGCCCAGCGTGGTGTACGGCAACATGCCCAATCGCGGGGCGATCGGCAACCTGGCGCCGGATGCCATCGCCGAAGTCCCGACGCTGGTGGACCGCAACGGCCCGCAACTGACGGCGGTGGGCGAGCTGCCGCCGCAGCTTCTCGGTTACATCCAGCCGCACGTCATCCAGCACGAGCTGTTCATCCGCGCCGCCACTGAGGGCCGGCGCGATCACGTATACCAGGCGGCGATGTTCGACCCGCTGACGGCGGCGATGCTCTCGTTGGATCAGATCGTGCAGATGTGCGATGAGCTGATCGCGGCGCACGGCGATCTGCTCCCGCCGCTGCCGCACAAAACGCTGGTCCCGGGCAGCGGGAAGAACTTCGGGCCGGCCGATCCGCAGCATCTCCGCGGCGCCTGGGACAAACGCAAAGCCAAGCGAGGGTAGATTCCAAATTTAGCCGCGGTGCTTGCACCGCGCGTTTGCGGACCGCGCCGCTACAACGCGCGGTGCAAGCACCGCGGCTAAATAAAACCTCTCCGATCAATCTGTCGGATTGCCCGCGGTTCAGGAAGCGACCAGCGTTCGCAGCGACGCCGCGCCTGCGATCGCCGCTGCCGCCGGATCGGGCAGCTCCAGCGAATCCACGGTGATCCAGCCGTGATAATCCGCCTCAGTCAGCCGGCGCAGCAACTGGTCCCATTGCACCGACCCGCGACGGATGACCGCCGGCTTGGTGCGGCGATCGGCGCCGACGATGGCGTCGCGGCCGCGCACGTGGCGGATCATCGGGCCTAATCGCGAGAAAATCTCGTCCATCGGCCAGTCGTCGCGCAGCAGGGCGACCGGGTCCAGATCGACACCGAACCAGGCGCAATCCGCGGCGCGCAACGCGCGATCCAGGGCGTCGAAGGCGGCCAGATCGCTGCGGAATGCCACCGCGACGCTGTATCGATCGGCCAGGCCGCCAAGATCGGACAGCGCGCGATCGACGTTGGGATCGGGATTCTTGTTGGCCGCGCTGGGCAGCGGACCCACGTCCACGCACACCAGCGGTATGCCCAACCCCACCGCGGCCTGCAGCACCGAATCCAGGCGTGAGAGCACCGCGTCCACATCCGCGCCCGCGCCCAAACCCTTGCCGCCCAGATCGATTCGCAGGCCGGTCAGCTCAAGATTCTGCGAACGCAGGATGGTTCGCACCTCGCGGCGTCCGGTGCTGGAAAGTGTGGTCACATCCAGATGCTCGCTTCGCCAATCCAACTGCACGGCGGCGAAGCCGGCGGCGCGGGCCGATTGGAAGGCCGCGCGCGGCTCGGCGCCGAAGACGGCGGCCAACACCGCCAGTTGTGGCTGCGATTTTGCCATGGTTCACGACGGACGAATCGGGTATTCCGTAGTTTATATAGCCGCGCGAACTTTAAGGGGGCGGTGCAATTTCAGAAAACCCCCACCCCCAACCCTCCCCCGGAGTACCAGGGGAGGGGGAAAATATGGTCCCCCCGGATATCAGGGAGGGGGGAATATGGCAATCTTTACTTCGCGGCCGCCAGGTGCGAGCGCTTTTCCGCGATGAGCTTAAGCAGCGCCTTGTGCGGATCGGCAAACTTGGCGGCGCCCTCCTCCATCAGCTTCTGCTCCATCTTGTGCTGATCGACCTTGGCGTCGATCTCGTCCAGAACGGCTTTGGGGGGAAGCTTGTCCACCTGGCGCGTATACGTCTTGTTAAGCTTCTCCACGGCCTCGTTGGTGGCGGGTGGATTGGTCTGGATATCGCTGCCGGCCAGCGCCGCCACGTACTTGTCGGGCGGGTCCTTGGGATTCTTGGTGCCGGTGCTGGCGAAGATGATCTCCTGCTGCAGCTTGAGATTCTTGTCCTTCCAGAATTGCTGGTTGAGCTGCCAGATGCGCTTGACATTGACGATTCCGACCTGGCCCTGGGCCGCGGGGGAGAGAGTGGGGACGTATTTTTCGGTGTAAACATCGACGCGGCTGACGAAGATGCTGTAGACGCTTTTGAACCCGTCCAGCCCGTTCTTTCGCCGCTGGGCGCCGCGCCAGACGTTTTCCCGCGCGATCTGGTATTGCCGCTCGGAGAAGATCAGGGTGACGTTGAGGATGATGCCGGCGGCGGCCAATTCTTCCAGCGCGCCCAGTCCCCCCTCGGTGGCGGGGACCTTGATCATGCGATTCTTCTGCCCGGCGGACCATTTCTTGCCCAGCTCGACATAGCGGCGCGTGCGCTCAGGGATCGACTTGGGCGCCAGCTGCAGATCTTCCAGCAGGGGATCCAGCTCGAAGCTGACATACCCGTCGTTGCCGCGCGTCTGTTCCCAGACGGGCAGGAAGACTTCCTGCGCCTGTGAGACCAGCTTGTCGGTCATGGCCCAGGCGAGGGCCTGATCGTCATGGCCCTGGTCCATCATGGCGGTCATGGCATCGTCCTGCGATCCGTTCTTGAGGATGTCGGAGATGATGATGGGATTGCTGGTGGCGCCGCTGGCGCCCAGGGCGCGGTTCTTGCGCACCAGCTCGGGGTCGATGGAGTCCAGCCAGAGTTTGGTTCCCGTCGCGATCAGTGATTTGAGAGACATAGCGTGATCCTTGTTTGATTAATCGGCCCAATCCGACGAATCGTCTCGCACCGGCCGATTGTAGTCCTGGCCAGCTCCGAACGCCTAGCGGGCAATAGCACTTATTTTTAATCGTGGCTCTTCGCCGATGAGGTGGGGTTCTTATAAGATGGCTGGTTTCATGGTTGACATGCCTGCAGCGCCGGCGGCCGATCCAGCGCCGCGCCGCAGCGGTTCTGTGGCGCGGGTGGTGATTCTGGCCGGGGTGGCCATCTTCTTTGCCTGGGCGGTTTATGGCCATCGCCTTGGCCTCAACGATGAAAAATATCTGTATCGGAATTGGCGGCATCTGCCAGCATTCCCTTTGTATTGGCAAGCCGCTGCCGGAGCGATCCCATTTTTCCTGGGGCAGTGGCTTTTTGGGCGGCGGCCCGAAGCGGTCTACACCGCGCTGACGCTGGTGACACTGTCCAGCATCGGGATCATGGTGGTCTGCACCTTCGAACAGGATCGCCGGCTCGGCAGTAATCGAATCGAAGACATGGTGACCAGCCAAACCGCCAACGGTTTCTTCGAGGAAGCGGCGCGGCTGGACGTGAGTGGGTTGGGAATTCGGCGGTGGCTGGCAACATATCCGCAGCGCGTGCCCCAGCAGGTTGGACATGCCAACAGCAAGCCGCCGGGGCCGATCCTTTTCAATTATCTGGTTGTCCGCTTCTTCGGAGACGGCCGGCTGGCGGCGAACGTCGCGGGTTTGTTCATGGCGATCCTGGCCGCCGTTTCGGTGCCGGCGACTTATGCTTTCATTGGATGTTTCACCCGCAGCGTGCGGGCGGCGTTTCTCGGCGCCAGCTTCATGGCGCTCTCACCGTCTTTGATGCTGTTCTATCCGCAGTTCGATCAGTTCTATCCGGTGCTGACCGCCGGCCTGGCGATCCTGTGGGCGGCGGCGCTGCGGACCAATCGCTTCAGATACGCGGCGGCTCATGGCGTTCTGTTTGGCGTGACGACGTTCATCAACTATCTGCCCTGCGTGCTGGGTCTGTTTCTGATCGGCTACGCATTGCTGTACTGGCTTGAGCACCCGGCGATGGGCGTGCGCCGCATCCTGGCCCAGGCGGCGGTGGCGATCGGGGCGTTTGTCGGGTTTTATCTGGTTCTGTGGCTGGCCAGCGGTTTCGATCCCATCGCCACGCTGCGCGCCTGCTGGCCGCAGGTGTCGCTGTTCAACCAGTGGCTGGCGGTAAGCGGCTATCCACCGCGCCGGTTGCCGGGAACCATTCCGTGGGATCTGTGGGGTTTTGCGATGGGATCGGGCTGGATCGGATTTGTGCTGGCGGGATGCTATTTCGTGAGGTTGAAATTCAGCAATTCGTGGGCGACATGGCAGGCGCGGATTGCCACGCTTTGCGTGGCCCAGTTTGTGCTCGAGGCGACGACCGGATTGATCCAGGGCGAAACCGAGCGGTTGTGGATCTTCATGATGCCGATGCTCATGCTGCCGATCGGCCTGGAGCTGGCGAGCTGGAGCTTGGGCGAGCGCATGACGGCGTACGGGGCGCTGCTGGTTCTGACGATCCTGATCTGTCAGAACATCACATTTCTGGCATGAACAAAAAGACCGCGGGCTTGCGCCCGCGGCAATGATGAAGTCGCGAATTATTACATTCCGTTATTACATTCCTCCGCCTTCGGGAGGAGGTGGTGGGCCGCCGGGCATTCCACCAGGGCCACCCGGCGGGCCGCCCGAGCCACCGGGGCCGCCTTGCATCGCGCCGGCCTTGGTCATGATCGGGATGATCACGTTGTCCACGGTCTCCTGGTCCAGGTTGATGACGACCTTGGTGCCATCCACCTTGGGCTGCAGGGCGGTGGCCAGCTTGTCCGCGTCGGCGCCCATCTGCTGCGCTTTGGGATCGTTCTTGCGCTCCTGGATTTTCTTGTTGATCATATCGGCGACCGCGTTGGCGGAATCGGCGTCTTTGCATTGGCAGGTGAAATTGCCGCTCTCCCTGGGCGGCAGCGATCCGGAGATCGCGACCCAGGTGACGTTATTCCATTCCGGCTCGCTCAACGGACCGGCGGGGGGGCCACCGGGCGCGGCGCCGGGCGCGCGGCCCATGGCGCCGGCGAACATCCCTAGCATCGGCGAGCGCTTGAGCGACGACGGCACCACTACGATGCGGATCGGCGCATCACCAGCGGCGGCCAGGCCTTCGCTGAGGTCCGGGCGCGGCTGGGGCGTGGCGGTCTTGAAATCCTGGATCATCGCCGGGGGCGCGAAAACCAGCATCTGCCCGATCATCTCGGTCTGCGGCGCCATCGGGCTGGGGGGCATGCCCGGCTGGGGCGGGGCGGCGGGATGCAGATAATTGGCCAACGCCGTCGAATCCGTGCCCGGCGGCACGGGGATCAGCATGGCGCCGGGCTTGCCCTGGAACAGGGTGCTGAGCTGCACCACGATGTACATATCCTTGCCGCCTGCCTTTTTGAACCCGTCGAGCCATTGCCTGGCCTGGGCCATCTGTTTATCCGATTTCGCCTGCTGCTGTTGTGCCCGTTGAGCCTGGTCGGGCGGAAGCTGCGAAATGACCTTCTGCTGCAAGGCGGTGATGGCATCCATGTCGACGGCCGACAGGTCGACATAAATGATTGCATCGGTTTGCGGGCCGACGAACGGATCGATCGGATCGGCGGCGGCTGGTTTTGACGACCCCAACCCCACCGCCAGGATCGCCAGCAAACCGGCCAGGCAAATTCGCTTCATCACAAGAAACCTCCTCTAAGGAAAGTGGAAATGTTTTTGTTCCAGACGGGCCGCATTGTGCCAGCCGGCGCGGCGACTGTCCACGATCAATCAGCGTTGGGGAGAAACTGAATGTCCCTGATTTCCAGCTCGACGCTGGCACGGCCGTTGAACTCGTTGAGCGACGGCACGACGGCCAGATCGATGGCGGCGCCGGGAGAAAGCCGATCCAGAAGCGCGCCGGAACGGAAGGCGATGCACTTGATGCTGCGCTGCCCCTGTCGGACCATCAGCTGCAGATGATCGCCATCTTTTCCGCAGCGGCGTGGGGCGGCGGCGACGGCGGCGTTTTGCAGGCACAGCAGCGGCTTGGGATTGCCATAACCAAACGGGCCCAGTCGCGCCATCTCGTCGATCAGCGGCGCGGTGATCTGGCCCAGCTCGGCGATGCATTCCAGGCGAAGCTGCGGAGTCAGCATCTCATCGGTGACGGTGGATTGCGCCAGGTCGCAAAACGCGTGGCGGAAATCATCCAGGCGGCTGGTTTCAATTTTCAGCCCCGCGGCCATCTCATGCCCGCCGTAGGCCAGCAGATGTGTCCCGCAGGCTTCCAGCGCGCGAGCCAGATGGAACCCGGCGACCGATCGTCCGCTGCCCTGGCCTTGGCCGTTGGAGAGCGCGACCATGATGGTCGGCCGGCAGAGGCGATCGACGATGCGCGAGGCGACGATGCCGATGACACCGGCGTGCCAGCCTTCGGCGCCCAGGACTAGGGCGCGATGATCGTGCCAGGCATTGGCGTCGATCTGCGCCAGCGCCTGCTCGAGGATTTGTTTCTCCACCGTCTGGCGTTGGCGATTCTGGCTTTCCAGATATGCGGCGATCTCGCGGGCGCGCGGCTCGTCAGCGGTGGTGAGCATCTCGACGCCCAGGGCGGCGTGGCCCAGGCGCCCGCAGGCGTTCAGCCGCGGCGCCAGCAGGAAACCGACGTGATAACTGTCCAGGGTCTTTCCCGAGAGTCCGGCAGATTCGATCAGGGCGCGCAAACCCACCAGGCGGCTGGCGCGCAGGCCGCTCAGGCCGTAATGCGCCAGGATGCGGTTCTCACCGACGAGCGGGACGACGTCGGCGATGGTTCCCAGCGCCGCCAGGCCGGTGGCGTCGACGAGGAAATTGCGGAACGCCTCATCGACGCGCGTCGCCCCGCTGATCGCCAGTCCGATGCCCCAGGCCAGCTTGAATGCCACGCCGGCCCCGCAAAGATGGGGATTGGGATAGACCGTCGCGCCCGGCAGACGGGGGTGAACGATGCTGTGGCAGTCGGGCAGGATCGGCACATCGCCGCGCCATTCGTGGTGGTCGGTGACGATCAGATCGACGTCGCGTTCCCTGGCGATCCTGGCTGGCTCGAGTGCAGTGATTCCGCAATCGACGGTGATAATCAGCCGCGCCCCGCCGTCGATGATCTGTCGCAGCGCCTCGGCATTGAGGCCGTACCCCTCTTCGATGCGATGGGGGATATAGCTGCTGACCTGACCACCGAGCAGGGTGATGGCATGCCAGAGGATGGCGGTGGCGGTGATGCCGTCGACGTCGTAATCGCCGTAAATGGCGATCTTCTGCCGATCGCGGATGGCCTGTGCGATGCGAGCGGCGGCGGTGGGCAGGCCGGGCAGCAGCGACGGGTCGGCCAGGGCCTTGAGCGTCGGGTGCAGAAATGCCTGCGCATCCTCACAACAGGAGACGCCGCGGTTCAACAGCATCTGTCCGAGCAGCGGGGAGACCTTGAGGCGAGACGCCAGATCAGCCGCGGCGGGATCGGGCTGCTGCAGGTTCCAGCGGTGGCGGCGATGCATCGACATTCCCTTGTCAGACGGCAACTGTCAGACGGTAACGATTTTAGCACGTTGGCGGCGTATTGGTAAAATCCCCGCCGTGCCGGACATCGTGCTGACAACGTTGAACGCGCGTTATGCCCATGCGGCGTTCGGGCTGCGCTATCTGATGGCCAACCTGGGCCCGCTGCAATCGCGCGCCACGATCCTGGAATTTGATATCAATCAGCGGCCGTTGGACCTGATCGAAGCGATTCTGGCACAAAACCCCAGGATCGTCGGCCTGGGCGTTTATATCTGGAATGCGGAGCCGGCGACGCGGCTGGTGGCGGAGCTGAAACGGATTCGACCGGATGTGCTGATCGTCCTGGGCGGCCCGGAAGTCAGCTATGAAACCCAGCAGCAGGAAATTTGCCGCCTGGCGGATTACGTCGTGACGGGCGAGGCGGACGTGGCGTTCAGGGAGTTGTGCGAGCAATTGCTGGGCGGACAGCGCCGGGAGGCGAAGATCATTGCGGCGCCGCTGCCGGATTTGGCGCGATTGGTCCTGCCGTATGAACTGTACGACGAGCGGGACGTGGCGCAGCGGGTGATTTATGTGGAAGCCTCGCGCGGCTGCCCGTTCACCTGTGAATTCTGTCTGTCATCGCTGGACGTCCCGGTGCGGAATTTCCCGCTGGAGCCGTTCCTGAATGCGATGCGGCGGCTGATGGAGCGAGGCGTGCGGCAATTCAAGTTCGTGGATCGCACGTTCAATCTCAACCTCAACGTCGCCAGGAGCATTCTCCAATTCTTTCTGGATCGTTGTCGCCCGGGCCTGTTCGTGCATTTTGAGATGATTCCCGACCGCCTGCCGGAGGCCTTGCGCGAATTGATCCGCCAGTTTCCGGCTGGGGCGCTGCAGTTTGAGGTGGGGATACAGACGTTCAACCCGGAGGTCGCCGATCGGATCAGCCGCCGGCAGGACAATGCGCGCCTGGCGGAAAATCTGCGATTCCTGGTGGAACAGACCGGGGTGTACGTTCATGCCGATCTGATCGTGGGCCTGCCGGGCGAGGATTTGGAAAGTTTTGCCGCCGGGTTCGACCGGCTGGTGGGGTTGGGACCGCACGAAATTCAGGTGGGGATGCTCAAGCGGTTACGGGGGACGCCGATCGTGCGGCATGATATGGAATTCGCCATGGTCTACAGTCCGCATCCTCCGTACGAGGTGCTGCAGACCGGCGCGATCGATTTTCCGACGATGCAGCGGCTGCGGCGTTTCTCGCGCTATTGGGACTTGATCGCCAACAGCGGCAATTTCGTCAGAACGATACCGCGCATCTGGGGCGCTGGATCGGCCTTCGGCGGTTTCCTGCGCCTGAGCGACTGGCTGTCGCGGCGGGTCGGGACACACGGGATCGCCCTGGCGCATCTGGCGGAGCTGGTATTTATTTTCCTGACCGTAGAATTGGGCGGCAACGCGCCGCAGGTGGCGGAAATTCTCTGGCAGGATTATCAGTGCGGCGGCCGGCGGGATTGCCCCGATTTCCTGCGGACGCATCTCGGTGACGAGGTGGTCAACCTGCGCCGCAATAGTAATCCTGCGACGCGCATCGCCAGGCGGCAGATGCGCAGATTGGTGACATGATGATGGTCGCTTCCAATATCCGGATTCCCAGCGAATTGCGAACCTCACCGCCGCGGATGGTTCGGCTGCGCGGCGGACGGGGGGCGCGGGTGTTCGGCGTGCGCATCTTTATGTTGCCGCACCTGCTGATCGGACTGGCGGCGGCGGTGATTCTGATCGGCGAACCGATCTGGCTGTTTGCAACTCCTGCGATTCTGGGGAAAGTCACGTCCATGCAGACTTCCGCGGGGCGACGCGGCATGCAGCATGAAGTCCACTACACCTACCTCTGGAATGGCCGCACGGTCACCGACCAGTCGCGGGTGAGCACCGCGGCGTATCAGCAACTGCAGCGGGAGAAAACGATTCCCCTGCATGCCATCGACATCGGGGGCCATCGATTCAGCGAGGTTGATGTCAGTGCGGGGCAATATGCGGCGTCGCGATGGTTCTTGTGGATCTGGGCGTTTCTCTGGGACGGGATGATGCTGCTGGTGCTTCGCCAGCCGAGGGTGGCGCGGCGGCTGGTGAGCGAGGGCGCGGCGGTGACGGGGAAGATCGTGGATAAGTCGACTTACCGCGGCAAGTCCGCCCGTTACACTTTGAGATATGAATACGCCCCGCCGACTGGTGGAACGATGGGCGCGCTGACGCGAAATATGACGGTGACGCGGGGAGATTTCGAATCGGTTGCGGTCGGGCAGGAAATTACCGTGCTTTACGATCCGAATCGCCCATCCAACGCGACGATTTATGAATACGGGGATTACATGGCGGGGTGATCGGGACGTCCGATAACGAGCATGAAGCGATTGGCCTGTAAAAATGGGAAGAGTTCTACCGATGTTCCTGCGCGCGGCGATGGGTTTGTTGCCAAGAGAAGGCTTTTCTTGCAATATACCCCGCCGATATGGATTTCTGTCGGGTCGGGTACTGGTGAAAGGAGCGCATCTTGTTGCAGACGCGAATCTCATTGAGGGTATTGGGCAGGGTTCTGTGCGGGCTGAGCTGGGTGACAACGGCGGGCCTGCTGAGCGGATGCGGTATCTGGAACGATTTCTTTAATCCGGGCGAGCCGTACATCATCTCCAAGGGTGTTTCGCCTTTACCGGTGCCCATCCTGGACACACTGGGGCCGGGCGTGGAGGAGCCTGACACGGCATTCACCGATGCCACGGATATCACACCGGGCGATCTTGTGCCGGAGGTGTCCGATTACAAGATTGGCACCAATGACCTGGTGAGCATTTCTATTTTCGACCTGATGGGCGAGGGGACAGGCGAGACGGTCAAGACAGCGCGCGTGACGGAGACGGGGACGGTGAGCCTTCCCCTGATTGCGCCGGTCCATGCCGCGGGACAGACCGAGCAGGAGCTGGAGCAGGCGATCAGCAAGGCGTATCAGGATGCCGGGCTGATCCGCAACGCCCGCGTGTCAGTGACCGTATCCGAGGCCCGCGCCCGCACGTTCAGCATTCAGGGGAATGTGGGGCTGCCGGGTGAATATCAGATCACGCGGCCGGACTTCCGCATGTTGGATGCGTTGATGACGGCACGTGCGCCGAATAATCCGATAGGTGCGGATTATGCCTATATCATCCGCAAGCCGCCCGAAAACGAGGGCGGGGCCACGACACAGCCGAGCATGCCCAGCACGCAGCCGGCGCCGGGTGATCTGTTGACCCCACCACCGCCCACGACGCAATCCTCGAACATCGATAATGCCCCGCGCGCGAAAACCCCATTGTTGCTGGATCAGCCCGCTGCGGGAAATGCGCATGTTTTCAAATTTGACGATCTGGCGGCGCCTTCGGATCAGCGGGTTATCCGCGTGCCCATCGACCAGTTGCGCCAGTATGGCGCGCTGAAATACAACGTGGTGATTCGTCCGGGGGACATGATCATCGTCCCGGATCCGACCAACGGCTTTTATTATATGGGCGGGCACCTGCTGCGAACCGGGGTGTACAGCCTTTCGGGATTCAAGGTGACTCTTAAGCAAGCCTGGGTCGCGGCGGGCGGGGCGGATGACTTTACGATCCCCCGACGTACCGAGATCATCCGTCGCGTCGGTACGGACAAGGAGGTTTTTGTCCGTATCAATATGTCGAAGATCTGGTCGGGCGAGCAGCCTGACATCTATCTGAAGCCAAATGATACGGTGGAAGTGGGCACCGATTTTATCGCGTCGTTCCTGGCGGCGGGGAGAAACTCGTTCCGCGTGACGTACGGATTCGGGTTCCTTTACGATCGCAACTTCTATACCGGTCCTAACGGCTTCTAGCGGCAGCGAAGTCCGAATATTCCCGGTACATGGCCACTGAAGTGGCCATGCCGGGGGGAACGTCGGGGGATCGGCGCCGGATTATTGGCCGCCTAGTGGATTCTGGTTCAATTCGGGCGCACAATGGTCGAGCATGAAGCCGAACCCGCCTTGCGCCGTTGGCGTATGATGGGGCGAGGCTTGGGTAATGCGTCGCCAGGAGGTGCGCGGCGCATGGACTGTTTCCCCCGAGTCCGGAGGCTCGGTGGGGATGCGTCAGGCCGCCTTTCCCATGAACCAGGAATCGATAACCGAAGGCAATGGCAGCGGCGTCGCAGTCGCAAAGCCCATCCGCCAGCCGCGCCTGGGACTCAGCACCGAGGCGTGGGTCAAGATCGCGATCATCACCGCCCTGTTTGTCTGCCTTTTCTGGCCTAACCTGCGACGATTGTGGGAGAAGACCAATCCGTTCTATGGTGAGGCCAATTGGGGCCACGCCATCTGCATTCCGTTCATCGGGCTCTATTTTTTATACGTCAATCGACGGCAGCTGATGGCGCCGGAGGATTCATCGGCGCCGTCGCGTCGCTGGGCGGCGCTGAGGGTGTGGGGAATGATGGCGGTGGGCCTGGGGCTGCCGCTGATCCTGGTGCGGGAAGTGGCGAACACAGAATTTCTAAATGCCGTGGCCGGGTGGGCGGTTTTGGCGGCGGTGGCGCTGGGATTATGCATGTGGCGCGCGGACGGGCCGTTCATCGCGCGGGCGCGGCGAAATTCGGCGGTGTGGTTCGGGGTCCTGGTCCTGCTTTTCGGGATTGAGCTGGTGGCATACGCCATCTACCCCGGCCAGAACGACTTCCTCAAGGACTTCGGGATGGTGATCACGCTGATGGGGGTAGTGACGGCGGCGGCGGGGTGGGGGATCATGCGCATCGCCTGGTTCCCGATCGCCTTTCTGGTCTGCGGGATTCCCTGGCCAGGATTGATGTACAGCCGCATCGCCAGCCCACTGCAACAGCTTGCCGCCAACGTCGCAGTCTGGACGCTGGAGCTGACCGGCGTCGAATCTTCCGCATGGGGCACCAAGATTTTCATCATTGGTCACGGCGGGATGCAGAGGACTCTCAACGTCGCCGAGGCCTGCGCGGGGCTGCGGTCGCTGATGACATTTATTTCGGTAGGCGCGGCGGTGGCGTTTCTTTCGAACCGACCGTTGTGGCAGAAGATCATCGTGACGCTCTCGGCGATTCCGATCGCGATATTCTGCAACGTCATGCGCGTGTCCGGACAGGGACTACTGGATCATTATGTGAGCCAGCAATTGTCGGAGGATTTCGCGCACCAGTTCGTGGGGATGATCATGCTGATCCCCGCGTTTCTGCTGATTCTGCTGGTGGGATGGATGCTGGACCAGATTTTTGTAGAAGAAGTGGAACGCGGTGAAGTGATGGCGCCGACGAAGGTGATTCGTCGCAGCAGCCCGGCGGCGATGGTGGTGGGCGCCAGGCCGCCAGCGGTGCGAACGCCGACGGCGATCAAGGCAGTGCCAGTCCCCGCGGCAAATATGGATACGGCAGGATCGGCGGCAGTCGTCAAGTCGCCGCCGCCACGCTCGCTGGCGGCAGCGAAGGCTGCGTCGGCAGCTTCGCGGTCTGCGTCGCCGCGGCCGACGGGAGCAACACCGCCACCCACGGTGCGTCTGGCTTCGCGGCCGCTGTCGCCGGAGCGCAAAGCGCCCGCCGCCAAGCCCGCTGGGCCCACCAACTTCACACCGCCTAATCCACCGCGAAAAGAGGCCATATGAAAGATTTTGCCATGGCCACCGGGCGCGTGCTGAAGCAGCCGGCGTTTTTGATCGTCTGCGGCATCCTGCTGCTGGCGGCGGTCACGCTCAACGCCTCGGTGCATTACATGCAGTTGTATTTCAAGAAGGAGCCGGTCCCCCAGCCGCGCGATTTTCACGAGCTGCCGCCGATCATGGGACACTGGATGCAGATCTCCCTCGACGAGCGGCTGGACAAGGAAGTCGAGGATTACCTGGCCACTGACAAATACGTTTATCGTGATTACATTCAGGTCGATCGCTGCGGGGCGGATTTACTGATGTATCTGGACCGCGGGGGCAAGGAGAGCGCCGACCTGGACGAATCTGCCGCGGCCCGCGGCGCGGCGATCACGTCCGCTTTCAACACCGCGTTCTTCGACCAGCGCGTCAAGATGATCAATGATGCGCTTGCCAAAACTTCTGTGGACCGAAAGAAGCTGGTCTTCGCGATGGAAGCCACCCATCCCGGCGCCGCCGTTAACCTTGGGCTGACGTATTACACCGGGTGGGCCGATACGGTGGCGCACATCCCCGACCGCTGTTACATTGCCGATGGGTATGAGCCTTCATCGTACGATATTAAATCATGGCAATTGGGGCCGGATGCTTCGGGCCGGCCCAAGTCGGTGGACGTGCGTTTCATCAGCTTTCAGGACAACACCGGAAGCAACCGCGTTTCAAAATGCGTGGCGTATTTGTTCCACACCAACGGTCATTATGAGAACGATCCGCTGATCGTGCGTCAGGTGCTGCAGAACCTGGTTCAACGTTACGGCTATTATGCGAAGATTGAGATGATGACGATCGGCGAGGATAAGGCGGCGTCCGAGGAAGCGATGCACGATTTTCTGACGGCGGCCCGGCCGCAAATCGAAACCTGTTTCCCGGACTGGAATAAGATTTCCCGATCCGGCACGTAATTGGGCCTTTGGGAAACTTTTGCATCAGGCCGCGCGTATATCCGGTAAGAAACAGGTGCGCGGGCCGATTCAGGGGGCCTGAAGCTCAGGCATATGGCACGACGACGCGTTAACACCCGATTTGTAGCGATCCTGCTCCTGATCCTCCTAGGAGCGGGCACAGCCATTTACATGGCGCAGAAGCTGCTGATTCACGAACATGCCGATCGCTATGTCACGCTGGGCACGCAGGCCGCGCACGATGGGAAGTGGCCGGACGCGGTTGCAAATTTCGGGCGCGCCGCCGGACTGAGCCCTGCCGATCCCCAAATTCAGATGCAGCTGGGCGAGGCGCTGCACCACCTGGCGGCGGTCGATCCGGAACGATACGCGCAGGAGCGTGTGGCGTACGCGCGGGCGCTGGATATCAATCCCAATTACCTTCCCGCGGTGCGCGCTCTGATTCTATGGTACGAGTCGGCGGTCAACGGTCCGGCCGCCAGCGACAGCGGGATGGCGGCATCGTTGTACGGTGAGCTGACCCGCTATGCGCGACGCGCCCATGAGTTGTCGCCTGACGATCCGAATCTGGCCGCCCTGCCCGATGAGCTGATCGTGCGGCAATGGCGCGCCGGTCTGGCAACCGACCAGCAGCAGGTGGACACGGCGGTCACCAACCTCCAGGCGCTGGAGGCTAAGTACCCCGGCGACGCGGACATCGTCTTCGAGATCGCCCAGGCGAAAATTCAGGTGGGACACCTGGCGGCGATGCAGAGCGCGTCGCGGCGAATGCAGCCGAAGGAGACAGCCGATGCTTACGCCGACGCAATCCAGACTTTCGAGAAGGCGCTGGCGGGCGTCGGTGGTGTATCGCAGGATTCAAACGCCGCCATGCACTATGAGTTTGCGCGGGTCCTGGAATATTTATCGATGGTCGATCAGTCGAGCGCGGAAACAATAAAGTCGGATTCGCAGCGCGCCACAGAGGAGAGTGACCGCGCCCGCGCCCTGGCTAAGCCGACCGATACGAATTACGGGGACATCAACGAATACGCCGCGTCGTTGGCGCTGCGCAACGGCGACCGCGCCAAGGCGATTCGGATTTACAAGGCGTTGCCCGATCAGCCGCGGTTCCGCCTGGATCTGGCGTCGGTTCTGGGCGAATCCGCCGACACGCGCGCCGAAGGTGAGAACATTCTGCGACAGTCCCTGGCGCAGCTGCACGACGATCCGACCCACATCGTCGGCTTGCGCTTCGCATTCATGCTGCAATTGGCACAGCTGCAGGTATTGGATTTTATCGCCACGACCGATCCGGCGAACAAGCAAAGCCTGCACGATCAGATTCAATCGACGCTGGACCGCCTGGACGCGGCGGTGGGCAGCCAGAACCCGCTGGATCTGCGCCGCATCGAGTTTACGTTTCAGATTTATTCCGGACAGCAGGTGGCGGCGATCCCGAACATCAGCCGATTGGTGGCCGACAATCCCGCCGCCGCCAGGGACTACCGCATCCTGATGCTGCTGATGCAGGCCTACGAGCAGACGGGCCAGACGGGCAAGGCGCTGAGCGTCCTGAGCGACATCGAGAACAAGAACATCGCCCCGTACGATGTAACGGCGAAGAAGGAATATGTGCGTCTGCTGCTGCGTGAATCGCCGGAGGCGGCGACTGCACCGCTGGAGGATCTGGATCGCATCGACGCGGGAGATCCGGAGCTGATCCAGTTTCACATTGAGCTGCTGAGGTCCGATCCGACCAAGAACGCGGACCAGATCAGGCAATATTACAACAAGCTTCAGGAAACGACGGCGAACCAGATCGGGACCAAGGCGCGCGTGGCGACGGCACTGCAGGATTGGCCCGATGCCAGCCGGCTGCTGGCGCTGTTCGTCGCCCAGAAGCCCAAGGACGCGGTTGCCTACGCCGACCTGGCCCGTCTCCTGGCGATGCAGGGCAAGAAAGATGAGGCGCTCAAGACCGCCGAGGCGGGCCTGGCCGCCAATCCAGACAACATCATGCTGAAGCTGCTGGTGCCGGCCATCAAGGGGGAGGATCCCAGCGTGATCCAGAACCTGGAGGAGGATTTTGCCCGGCAGAATCCGGACCATGTCCTGGGCGAAATGGAGTTGGCGCAGATCGCCGGGGATCGCGGCGACCACGAGGGGCAGGAGAGCCATCTCAAGGCCGCCGAAAAATTATCACCCCAATCTCCCAAAATCTGGGCGGCGATGTTCCAGTTTTATGTGCGCGCCGGTCGTTACGACGAGGCGGCGGCCTACCTTCCCAAGCTCTCCGACGCCAACTTCGATCTGACCAAAGGCGAACTGCTGCATCTGGAGCTGGCGCAGGCGCGCGGAGATTTGCCTGAGGCGCAGAGCATCGCCCGGCAGCTCACGCAGGATTATTCGGAATTCGCCACCGCGTGGCAGGCGCTGGGCGACGTGCTGGCGGCGCAAGGGGAGTATGAACAGGCGATCACCCAATATGCAGTGGCGCTGGGCAAACAATCGACCAAGCCGGGCCCGTACATCGGGATGGCCCGCTGTCTGGAAGCGCTGAACAGGCCAAAGGACGCATTGGAATACATCAACACCGGTCTGAGCAAAACACCGGGCGATCCCACGTTGCGGGAAATGCTGCTGACCTACCAGCTCACGCACGGCAATGCACAGGATGCCATCAACGAGGTGCAGGAGGAGATTCACCGCACACCCAATTCGCCGCAGTTGTATGCCGCGCTGGGCGATACTTATCTGCGTTACGCCAAAATCCTCGAATCCAACAAGCAGAATGATGAGGCGTCCAAGACGGTGCAGACGTCGGTGAAAATGCTGCAGGATGCGTTGAACCGCTGGCCGGACGAGGCGCTGCTATACGTCGTACTGGAAGAGACGATGCTGGCGGTGAATCAACCCGCGGAGGCGGAGAACGCCCTGAAGACCTGGGCGGCGCGCAATCTTTGGAAGAATCGGCCCGATCCGTACGAGAAGCTGGCGGATTTGTACCAGCGCGAGGGCAAGCCCGATGCCGCCGAAGACGCCCTGCGAACCGCCCTGGCGCGCTCCAACTATCAGGTGAACCTGCAGATCGCCATGGCGCAGCTGCTGACAATGCATAAAAAGGTGGACCAGGCGTTGCAGCTTTTGCAGGCCACCAATGCCGACCGCCCGGAAGTTCGCCGGGAACTCATCCTGGAATTGCTCCGGGCCAATCGCTTTGATGATGCGCAGGCGCACCTGCAGGCGGATTTGGATAAGCATCCACCGGACAGCGGGACGCTGCTGACAATCTGGGCGCGGATGCTGCTCGATCACAAGCAATATGCCGCCGCCGTCGACAAGGCCAGCGACGCCCTGGCGCTCAATCCCAACAACACCGATGCGCGTTACTGCCGGGGCCGGGCCAAAATCCTGATGCATCCACCCCAGCCGGTCGCGGCGCTGGATGACCTGCTGATCGTACGCAAAACCGTGCCCAATAACGCCGAGGTTCGCGTGGACCTGGCGGATGCGTACCTCGAAATGAACAAAAACGACGAGGCGGCGAACGAGTTGCGCGCCGGCTTGCAGTCCGATCCGAACAATAAACCCATCCGCATGAAGCTGGTGCAGATCTATTCGCGGGGCGAGCATCCGCAATGGTCCGAGGTGATGCGACTCATGCAGGAAGTGGACGGGAATGCCCCGTTCAATGCCGATCCGGATATCTTCAGCGCCGAGTCGGCGGCGCTGGCTGGCATGGACGACATGGCCGGCGCACTCGAGAAAAATCAGAAAGCGCTGAGCCTGTCGCCCAGCGATCCGTTACTGGCGCACAACAGTCTGAACCTGCTGATGGCGACGGGAAATTTCCAGGCGGTATTGACCCAGACTTCCGCGTTGCCCGACAACCTCAAAAATACTCCATGGGCGCTGTTGGCGCGGTGTGTTGCTGAGAAACATCTTGGCAACTCCGACGCCGCACTGGCGGATCTGAATAATACCTTGCAAGCCGCCATAACAGCGAATGACCCGGACATGTTCGGGCAGGTCGGCCAGACCATCGCACATGAATTTGGATTCGATCAAGCGGTTGCGTTGGTCAGCCCTTTTGCCAAGGATCATCTTTACGCGCAGTTGACGCTGATCGATCTGCACCATTTCAAGGGGGATGATGCACAGGCGATCTCCATGATGGACCAGGTTTGGGCGGGGATCGATCAGCTCAGCCGATCCGATCAGATTCTCGCCAGTCACGCCGCCGCCCAGCTATATCAAAACGCCAGGCCCACGCCGCTTGTCGACAAGGCGTATGCCGCCTATCAACACTTATTGAAGCTTGAGCCAGACGATATCGAGGCATTGAACAACGTGGCATGCCTTTTGGCGGACAGCTATTCTCCACCGCGGGCACAGGAGGGTTTGTCGTACGCGCAGCGGGCCGTTGCCCTGATGACACGTCTGGGTCGCAACGAAATGCATGTGCTGGACACCGAGGGCTGGCTGCTGATTCTTCAAGGCTCGACGGCGCAGGGGATCGACGTGTTGAATCAAGTGGTGCAGGCCAATCCATATCCCGAAGCCTGTCTGCATCTGGGAGAGGGATATCTGCGAATGGAGTATGCGCGTCAGGCCCAGGAGCAGGCCGCATTAGGTTTAAGCCTTTTGCGAAAAACGCCAAATTCCGACCCAGATTTACGTTCTAAGCTGCAAAATTTGAATGATCGATCTGAGGAACTGGCGAAGTCAAAACAGCAAGCTCAGGTCCCATAACTAGTTATGTCTTTTAAGAAAAATAAGAAAAAGCTTGAATGAATCGATTCAACATGAGAGGATTGCGCGGTAAATGTTTTGGTTGGGGAGGTTTGTCTATTAAGTCTATTCGTGAGACGCTGATAATCCCCAATGGTTTCGGGGGTTCGAAAAGTTTGGGAGGAGAAGTGCTATGACAACTCTGCCGCAGACTGCGCCGCTGCGCTTGCCGCGACCGGCCGCATCAACACCTCTAACGATTCCCGCTCCGGCGCCCTACGCGGGCGTGGCTGGATATTCACAAGCCCAATCTGCTTCGCAGATGAGCGGCGCCGATGTCTGGCGCGTGATACGGTCCAACCTCTGGCTCATCATCCTGATGACCCTCCTCAGCGCTGCCGCCGGTTATGGTGGCAATTATTGGCTGAAGATGTATCACTCGCGATTCACAGCCACGGGTATTCTGGAAGTGGTCTCCCCCAGTTCCAACGATGAAATGAGTCGCGGTGGCACCGACAACGCCTCGCTCCTCTTTGATATCAAGACCCACGGGGCCCTGTTGACCGATCCTTCGCTGTTTAACCGCGTTCTGGAAACCGGTGACAGCGAAATCCGCCAGACCCCCTGGTTCCGCAGCTTCAACGGCAACGTCCAGGAGGCCAAGGAAGACCTGCACGACAACTTTGATGTTGTCATGTCTCCCGAATCCCGCCTGCTGAAGGTCAGCATGACCAACAGCGACCCCAAGAGCTGCCAGATCATCGTCAACACCATCGTCGACGAATACCTCAAGGAACAGCGGGACATCAACCGCACCAAGGAATACGGCCGCCACCAGGATTTGCAGAATCACCAGGCCGCCGAGGAAAGCGCGCTCCAGCTGGCCAACAGCGATATCAATGACCTGCAGATGGAGCTGAATTCCGCCGGCGTGTCCGGAACCCAGGGCAGGATCAACAGCAACGACATGGAATTGGAGGCCCTGCTCAACAACCGGATCAAGCTGGAGGAAGAGGCCCAGGCCACGCGCGATGAATACAACCAGGTCCTGGCGCAGATCAATGTCGACCAGGACCCCTCGGAAGTCGCGCAATTGATCTACGCCGATCCCGACGTCGTGAACCTGCGCGAGCGTGATAATCAGCTGCAGATCGCAGTTCAGGAAGCCGCCCCCAATGGGCCGGAAAATCCCACCGTCAAGCACCTGCAGTCCAGCGAACAGATGGTTCAGCAGAAGCTCGACCAGGCAATTTCAGAAGCGCGCGTGCGCTATCGGACTGCCATCACCGAAAAGATTCGCGAAGTGCTTACGCAAAAGCAGACCCAGATCGACGCGTTCAACAAGCGGATGGAAGCGCTCCGTGCTGAAACCGGCCACCTCAACGAGCTGGTTCAGCGCCTGTTGCAGAAACAGCAGGACAAGATCTCCATCGAAGCCCGCCTGAAGGTGATTCAGGATCAGCTCGACCAGATCGATAACTTCTCGGTGAAGCGCGACTTCGCCGGTGTCGACTGGGCCGCCAAGCCAATCCTCCCGGAAATGCCAAGCTTCCCGAAGCTGACCATGACCATGACCCTGGCGATCACGCTGGGTCTGGCGCTGGCTTTAGGAATCGCCTTCCTGCGTGAGCTGATGGATACGTCCATCCGCTCGCCGCGCGACATCAGCCGCGTGGGCAACATGAACCTGCTGGGCATGGTGCCGCACGAGGACGACGATCCACAGTCCGCCGGCGCCCGCCTGCCGGTGGTGATCTTCGAGGCTCCGCACTCGATGATGGCCGAGCAACTGCGTCAGGTGCGCACGCGCCTGCAGCACAGCTCGTCCCTGGATACGACGCGCAGCATCCTGATCACCAGCCCGTCGCCCGGCGACGGCAAGTCGACCATCGCCTGCAACCTGGCCAGCGGACTGGCGCTCAATGGCCGACGCATCCTGCTCGTGGATGCCAATTTCCGCCGGCCGGAACTGCATCGCGTGTTCAACCTGTCCAACGAACAGGGCTTCTCCGATGTGCTCAACAGCCTCGATCAGTTTGAGCATGGCGTGCAGGAGACTCAGGTGCCGAACCTGTATATCCTGCCCAGCGGTCCCAAGCCGACCAACGCCACAGAGCTGTTGGAGAGCCAGCTGCTCACCGATTTCATCGAGCGGGCGCTGGAGGAATTCGATCACGTGATCTTCGACAGCGGCCCAATCCTGTTCGTCTCCGAGACCGTGGCGCTGGCGCCTCGCGTCGATGGAGTGGTCTCGGTTGTCCGCGCCCGCGCCAACACACGCGGCGTGCTCAGCCGGATGCGGGACAGCCTGCGGCAGGTCAAGGCCGAACACCTGGGTGTGGTGCTCAACGCTGTGCGTGCCCAGGGCGGCGGTTACTATGGCCGCAACATCCGTACTTACTACGAATACCAAAACGGCGGCCGCGCCGCTTAATGCGGTGCGATCGCTTCAGGCACGTGCCGGCGGCGCCATCCAACAGGTTGGCGCCGCCTTTTTTTGTTTTTGGAAACCTGACGCGGTGGGGGATCTCCGCCTTTCCCCCGCCCCTCATCTGATCGATTTGGCCGCGAAGCCCATCAATTGCCAGTAGCGCAGCGGCACGGTATCCACGTCATGAGTCGCCACGCGGAAGTCGCGGAAGATCAATTTGCGGCGTAAATCGGCTCGTAGATTCTGCTCGATCCCCGCCTGCGGGGCGAGATTCAGCACCCAGATCTTTCCATCCCGATTCATCCACGACCGATCCGCGCGGCCGCTCCACGTGATGCGACGGTTCTGCTCGCGCAAATACCACTGCAACGTGACATGCACCTGGTCCATCGGCATCAGCACGACAATGGCATCGCCGGTCGCGGCGCGGGCGAACAGTTGATGGACCGCATCGCGTCCTTCGGCGTCATCGATGGATTTGTGTGGATGGATGAGCATATCCGCCAGGACAGCGGCGCCGAAAAGCAGAAGGCCGCCGAAGATCATCTGCTGCGCCAGTCGGCGGTTCTGTGGCGTTCGGATCAGTTTATTGATTAAGACCGCTGCCCCCGCGCCGATCAGCAGGATAATCGCCGGCGCCAGCGGCTGGGCGACGCGGGCGCTTTCCCCATAGGGATATCGCCGCAGCGCCGCGGCCACGAAATTCAATGCGAACGGCGACAGCAACAGCCAGATCAGCGCGTTGCGTCGATGCCGCAGCCAGCCCGTAATCCCCACGACAAATACCAGGAAGCTCGCCGTGCTGCCGCCGTTGGCGCCGCCGAAGGGGTATTCAAGCATATTGCCCGTGTGAATCCCGAGCAGCCACCAGATCAGGCGCAGTGGATTGAACGGCGGGAATGCATCCTGCCAGTAGGTCGTCATCGCCATTTGCGTCTGGTGGTATTGCCCGGCCCCGATTCGCCAGGCTTCCACGTAGAAGCTGCCGATCAGAACCAGGCAGAACGCGATGAAGCAACCGATTTGCCCCGCCGTCATCCGCCTCGACATCACCAGCAGGCTTACTGCCACGCCGCCGGCGACGAAGACCGCGGGGTATGACAGCGCCAGCGCGATCGGCGTTAATACGATCAGCAATAACAGCCATCGCCCCTGCTGCCGCAGAATAAACAGCGTCGCCGGCAACAGCAGCAGCAGGCCCGCCAGCAGATCGAACCCATACGGCTTCAGCTCGACGGCGTAGCGGACAGAGAAGTTGCCAACGGCCAGGATTCCCACCGCCGATGCCGCCGCCAGCGGCGACAGCAGCAGGCGCGCCCACCACGCGAACAGCAGCAGCGCCCCGATGCCCGCCAGCGCCGGGAGCAGGCGCATCGCATATTCGCTCATCCCCAGATGACAATAAATGGCCCGCTGGGACCAGAGAAACCCGATCGGCGCCACCTGGTAATAATCCAGCGGATGCAGCAGACCGGTGTATCCCCGGTTGAGAATATTCAGCGCCAGCGATGCTTCGTCGCCCCAGACGGGCATGTCCAGTGCGTAGCGGACCAGCCGCAGAAAAATCCCCACCGCGACGAATAGATACAGCCAGGCGGTCAGCCGTGATTCGTTCGCCGACGGTTCATCCAGCACTGGGGCGATGATAATGCAGCGGCACGGCAGCGGCCAGATACGCCGTACGCTAGAATCCCCATCAGCCATGACGCCGGTGCTTGTGCCAATGCCGCGACGGATGACGATCCAGCCCCCCGCGCCGGGCGCGCCGAGGGATCAGCAGGTGACGGAAACGGTCGATCCGGCCGCGACCCGGCCACAGGGTTATCTGGTCGAGGCGGATGAGCAAGCCATCCGCCTCATCGCCCACGATGACGCGGCGATGTTCTACGCGCGGCAGACACTGGCGCAGCTGCATCGCCAGCATGGCCCGACCCTGCCGCCTTTGCGGATCGAGGACTGGCCCGATTTCCCGGTGCGCGGGGTGATGCTCGACATCAGCCGCGACAAAGTCCCCACCATGGCGACGCTCCTGGGGCTGGTCGATCTGCTCGCCTCGTGGAAAATCAATCAGCTCCAGCTCTACACCGAGCACACATTCGCCTATGTCGGGCACGAGGAAGTCTGGCGAAACGCCAGCCCGATGACCGGCCCGGAAATCCGCGAACTGGACGAGTATTGCCGCGCCCGGTTCATCGAGCTGGTCCCCAACCAGAACAGCTTCGGGCACATGGAGCGTTGGCTGAAACATCCCCGTTATCTGCCGCTGGCCGAAGCGCCGGACGGCGCGCAGACCCCGTGGGGTTATCGCTGGAAGGGTCCGTTCGGCCTGTGCCCCACCGATCCGCGCAGTCTCCGATTGCTGGCGGATTTGTACGCCCAGCTCCTGCCCAACTTTTCCAGCCCGCTTTTCAACGTCGGCTGCGATGAAACGTTCGACATCGGCCAGGGCCGCAGCAAGGCGCAGTGCGAAACGCGCGGCGTGGAGTGTGTCTACCTGGATTTCCTGCAATCCATCCACCAGCTTGTGGATGTCCTGGGCCGTCGAATGATGTTCTGGGGCGATATCATCGTGAAGCACCCCGATTCGATCCGCCAGCTTCCATCCGATCTGATAGCGCTATGCTGGGATTACGAGGCGACGAACGATCTTGACAGCCAGGCGGCGCGTTTTGCCGAGTCCGGGATTCCATTTTACGTCTGCCCCGGCACCAGTAGCTGGAACAGCATCAGCGGCCGCACGGACAACATGCTGGCCAACCAGCGTGCCGCCGCCGCGGCGGGACTGGCGCACGGCGCCATCGGATACCTGAACACCGATTGGGGCGATAACGGGCACCTGCAATATCTGCCGATCAGCTTCGCCGGCCTGGCCGCCGGCGCCGCGGTGAGCTGGTGCCTGCAATCCAATCCATTGGGACCCGAATTCGCCGCCGCGCTGGATTTGCACGCGTTCGCCGATGAGGCCGCGGTGATGGGAAAGCTCGCACTGCAATTTGGCAACGTCTACCAGGCGGTTGGCAAACCAATGTCCAACCGCTCGGCGCTTTTCAGCATCCTGGCGCCTTCATCGGCGCATGCTGATCCAATGCAGGGGATTACGATGCAGGGTCTGGACGCCGCCGAGGCCGCGATCGATGCGTCGATCTCCCGGCTCGGCGGGGCGCGGATGGGGCGGGAGGATGCGAGCCTGATCCAGCGGGAGCTGGCCAGCGCCGCAGCGATGCTCCGTTACGCCTGCCGCCGTGGCCGCTCGGCGCTCGACCCGGCCGCCGGCGACGGGCGTGAATTAGCCGATCAGCTGCACGGGATCGTCGATTCGCACCGCCGCTGCTGGCTGGCGCGCAACCGACCCGGTGGTCTGGATGACAGCGTCAGCAGGCTGGTCTAAGATGCCGTCGCTTATGCCCGAGCGCGTGACAATCGTGGGCGACGGGGCGATGGCAACGGTGTGCGCCATCCTCCTATCCCAGGACGGCCACCGTGTCGTGATGTGGGGCGCGTTCGAGGAATCGATCAACCGGCTTATCCAGAACCGCCAGAATCAGCGGCTGCTGCCGGGTGTGACGCTGCCGGCCAACGTGCGCCTCACCGCCAACGAAGCGGATTGCTTCCAGGATTGCACGCTGATCCTCTCGGCTGTTCCCACGCAATACATGCGGGAAGTCTGGAAGCGCCTGAGCCCACATGCGCCCGTGGGTGTCCCGGTCGTCTCGGTTGCCAAGGGGATCGAGAACCAGACGCTGCTGCGTCCGACGCAGATTATCGAGCAGGTTTCCGGGCGCCGGCCGCTGGCGGCGCTGTCGGGTCCCAACATTGCCGCCGAGCTGGCGCGCTGTCTTCCCGCGACCGCCGTCGCCGCTTCCGAGGATGAACAACTCGTCTGTCGCGTGCAGAGTGTATTCTCCACGCAGTGGCTCCGTGTCTACACGAATTCCGATCTGATCGGCACGGAACTGGCGGGCGCGACCAAGAACATTATCGCGATCGCCGCGGGAATCCTGGACGGGCTGGCCGCCGGCAACAACGCCAAGGCGGCGCTGGTCACGCGCGGCCTGGTGGAGATCACCCGCCTGGGTGTGGCCATGGGCGCGCGCGAATCCACCTTCCAGGGGCTGGCGGGGCTGGGCGATCTGATCACCACCTGCATCAGCCCCGAGGGCCGAAATCGCACCGTCGGCGAGCAGATCGGCAAGGGACGGCAACTGAAAGAGATCCTCAACAGCATGGACAGCGTCGCCGAGGGCGTGCCGACAACAGAATCGGTCATGGAGCTGTCGCGCCGCCACGGTGTGGAAATGCCGATCACGCAGTCGGTTTATTCGGTGCTGTTCGAGGGACAGGAAGTGATCAGTGCATTGACGGCGTTAATGAACCGCGCGTTCAAGCCCGAAAGCCCTTGAGGCCCGATGCATAGTGAAGTTAGAATTCCCATCCCGGGCGATTAACTCAGCGGCTAGAGTGCCACCCTTACAAGGTGGAAGTCAGGGGTTCGAATCCCTTATCGCCCATTGATGCGGTTTCGCATGGACTCGCATCGGATCGCAGATCGTCGTTAGTCATCGCGGCTTCGGGAGTTGGAGTTTTATCGCCGCGAGTCGATGCGACGGGTTGCGAGGCAAAACCTGCAGGTGCTGCACCGGATTCTGCACCGCTTTGCGTGGTTCCGCCGCCCGCCGCCCTGGCGAAATGCTCGTCGGTGATCTGGAGATAGTGATCCCTGGCGACCAGCTCGCTGTTGCCCATCCAGGCGCAGACGATGTGGGCGGGCCAGGTCTCGGTCAATTCCGTCTGCCGTGACGACCGCAGGTTCTGAAACAGCTTGGGCCACGGCTGGATACCGGCCCTGGCAAGGATTCGCAGGAATTGGGTGCGGATGTTGACGGCTGGATCGCGATAGCGATTGATGACGTGGACGGCGCCGTCCTCCGCCTGCTCGAATGCCTGGAGCAGATACATCTTCAGTTCCGGAAAGAGCGGAATCAGCCGTGACTCTTTCCCGACGTGGTGTTCGGTCTTGCTTGCGCGGACGAGCACCTTGGCCTGATCCCAATATACGTCCTGCCACCGCAGTGCCAGGACTTCGCTGGGCACACGAACCCCGCCGTAACGGGCCAGCGCGATGATCAGCTTCCATTCAATGTCCGGGGCATATTCAATCGCCTTGTCAATGACCGCCCGGCTGATGAACCGCTGTCGCTGCGGGTTTTTTTGTGAGCCGGCCTTGACCTTGGCGAACGGGCTTTTGACCAGCAATTCGCGGTCAACGGCATCTTTGAAGAACTGGCGGGAGATGAGGACGATCTTGGCGACGTAGGCTCCGGAGTGCTGAGATGCCAGGTTCCGCTTGAAGTCCATTGCTTCGGCAACCGTGATTTCGCCGACCGCCTTGCTTTCACCGAAGAATCCGACAAGTTTGCCCCGGCCCTGCTTCAGCATCTTAATCGACCACGGCTTCATATCCGTCTCGCGACGTTCGATGTATGCGGTGGTCATTCCGCCCAGGGTTATATCTTCGACCCCGGCAACCTCACGCGGATTGATTAACCCACAGCGGGCGATCCGCTGATGCAGCTCGTCGCCTATTGAGCCGAGCCAGTTGACCGTGTCTGTATGCAGGGGCATTCCGGTTCGTTTGGACTCCTGTAGTCGCTCAATATGCAGCTTCACCCCTGCGGCCGTGCGCTGGTCACATTTGCCTAAGCGGATCGTCCGACGCTTCTCATCCCCGCCGACGAATTGGATTGAACGCCGGCCGTGGTTGTTGCTGATGCTGGCCATTTATCACGCTCCGTTTGAACCTGTCTGTTCGCCCACGCTTCGAGATCGGCGATGCGATATCGAACGCACTTCCCAATTCTCAGCGACGGCACGATCCGATCTTTGGTCAGTTGCCACAACGTTCTCGGGCTGATCGCCAGGCGACGGGCCGCCTCGCGGGCGTCAATGAGAATTGCCAGGGCATCGGAATTTGACTTCCTGTTCATCATACGTCGGGTCCGCAAAGATGGATCAAATCCTGCCGCGATTTTCCTTTCGGTATATCTGCGCGGTCCGCGCGTTGGGTTGAGGGGGAGGGGAGAGACTATTTGCTCATGCCGCCCCAACCCAGGCAGAGTCTTACGCGCTGGGGACTTGCGGATTACCATGATCGTCGTCCCCGCCTTTGGTCATTGCCCTGCAGACGAGCACGACGACGGCGATGATGATTAAAAGTGCGGACATACTGTGCTCCTTTCGTAAATGAGTTGGTTCTTGCTGTGGTGTTGTGCGTCCGGCCCTTACTCCCGGTCCATCCCGCGATCATCGAGGCTGGGATCGTCCCGATTGGCCGGGCCAAGGCCGACCAGAGCCGGTTCTTCCTCCACCGACAACGATTCGTCGCGACGGGCTTCAGTCACTTCCCCAGGCGTCGCCATCCCAGGCATGGCGTAATTGGTGGGCTGTGCTATGTGGGAATCCGCCAAGGGCGCTGCTGCCCGCAACTCGGCAAGGCCTTGGCGGAAATAGCCCGCTAGTGCAGTCGCGCCCAGCTTCTGTGTGTCTGCCATGACGTGCTCCTTTTTTTACGAAATCAGTCCTGCTGCATTTGCCGGAACTGCTCAGCCACTTCCTTCTGCACAATGACGGCATCATTAAGTTCCACGGCACGATCGCGTAGGGCCGACGCGATGAAGTAACCACGCACCAGTACAAAAACACCGGCCATCATCAGGTAATCGCCGAGCGGGCGATTCAGAATCCAAATCACGAACCCAATGAAAATCACGAGCAGCGATTCCAGGTGTTTGACGTTGAGTTCCTGCCACCCCGGCAGAAGTCGGCAAAAATGCGGCCGACCGTTATAACGCGAGTGCACTCGCTCCATTTTCCGCCACCGGCGTATCAGTGCATTAATGCAAGCGATCAACCAGAAGATTCCGTATAGGCCGGCAAAGACGGCCAGGGGGCCTAGATTCTCGCGCTGAAAGAAAGTCGAGAAGACATACATGACGATGAAGGCGCCGACGCCACATCCGACGTACGACGAGCCGAATCCCCGGTGCAGGAACGCCTCGACGGATAAAGCCGTGGAACGTGCCAATCCTTCGATCAGTTCACCGACCAGATGCCTGTCCTTGTTCAATTCAGGCTGCTTTCCAGCTTGCTGCGGCATAAATACCTCGCCTTGCTTTGCGATGGTCTGCACACCATGTGCATCCAATGTCTATTTGTCGCAACAGCGAGAAATATTTCAGCGTTTTGCGTTTTGGTGGAATGTCGTTTTCATCCAGTTGCGCTTAGTCGCGTGAAAGGGCTGTCCGGTTCGATAGATGATTGCATCAACGCAATAGTCGTTGCGTGCTCCACCCATTTTCAGCATCGCGAAATCTGAATTTTGTACCTGAAAGTCGATGTGCTCGCTCACCGAAGCGCTCATCTGAGCCGGTGCAACGGTACCTGCGTCGGTGAACCGAGCATAAGGGCTTATGCCGCTCCGCGAGGCTTGGATCAGATACTGCCTTTTCTTTCCAATCGTCTCCGCCGCCCAGCGATTGGTCTCAATTTCGGAATTAGCGCAAAAGATTTTCAGATTCATGTTGCCCAGGAGACTGGAAACATCGGACTTGGCTTTGTCTCCGCCACCGAGCGCCGACCAGACTGTCGGAAGTGACTGCGTCAGAATCACGAAGGACACACGCGATGATCTGCACGTCGTCGCGAATTCGCTGTCGTGGGAAGTCGTGAGCAGCTGAAACTCATCAACATGCAAGAACACGGGACGGGGGTTTTCCTTCAAATTGCGCCGCTCAATGTCACGCTGGAAGGCATATTTGAAGATGACCTGAGCGATGGCTCCCGTTTCGCCCCATTCCTTCACGGACATATCAAAGAGAAGGATTTTGCCGGCTGCAATGTCTGCCGGCCGGAAATTCGTTCCCCCGGAAAACAGCCTCCGTAAGGCGCCCCGGTTGAGCAGATCGATCGTTCCGGTAATCGAACTGGTGATATTTGTTCGGGTGCGGTCATTCAAACGCGGGTACGCATTGAGGAGATAGGTTGCGGCGTTGTCGAGGTCCAGCAGTCTTTCCGGATTGGTCTCCCGCTTTGATGCTGCCATCAGCGTTGTCCAGCAGTACGACTCCTTGCGCCAGGCCGGATCTCGCATTTCCTCCATGCTGTTGGGCGCGGTCATGATCATCTTGTAGATGCTGGGAACGCTGACGCGCTCTCCGGCCATCGACAGGGCGTCGATATTGGCCCGGAGATTTTCCGATTTTGCATTTGCAAAATACTCGGCGTTTTCCCCGCCGCCGCCGTTTTTCCCCGATTCTCGGCCACGAATCTCAGAGACATTCAAGAGCATCTTGACGATGTTTTCTGTCTGGCCTCTGCCTGGGCCCGACCGCCTTACCTCTTCATCGAGAAAGTTGTACTGAATGTCATGATCCGGACCGAAAATGACCACGTCATTCTCGCGACCAGCCCGGCGACACCACTCCAGTTGCATCTGCAGGTCATCCGGCTTGGCGGCCCCAAAAACGCCCCCAAACCCGTTTCGAAGGTGCGCAGCAGCGATGTGCTGGGACGGTCCGCTCGATTTGCCGCTGCCTGTAGCGCCAAGGCACGCAATGCCAGTGAACGAGTCAGCCAGATAGTGATGGTCCCTTCGCGACCAGCTCCACAGGATATCGTCCAGCGACCATTGCTCGGCCGATTGCTTCCGCTTTCGCCATGGCGCCAGAAAGCTCCACATGGCAACTCCATAGATCCAGACCGATCCAACGCGCGTCCGCGACGCGCTTCCTTCATTCATTGCGTCGAACGACAAATATATTTCACTCAACTTTGAGCACTGATTGCCTGGATAGACCGCTGATGATGCGGTGGGTGGCGAAGCCGCCCCGTAACCTGTCTGGGCAATACTCCGCTTTGCCTTAAATAAAAAAAATGGGTGGCATGAAATAATTTGCCGCCGAGGACCAATATCTCTGTGAAGGACATGACGCCGACATGAATGACGTCGTTAGAAATTCAACACACGGTAACAAGGAGATATGTATGTTCCGCAAATCTGAGCCGCAGGCCATTCAAACCAACAGCACGACGACCGCTCTGAAAATAAGCGGCTCACGCGGATTTGCGGCGACGTTTGGTCTTGATCCGCGCGTTGCTGTGCTCACTGTCATCGTCGATGTGATGGTATTCGGAGGCGATGCCATTACATTGGGCGCCCTCATTCCCATCGGAATCGCCGTCGGGGCCATTCTGGCGTTCATCGTCTATAAAATTCAAATGACGTGGTACGGAGACGATCACGATTCCGCTTTGATCAAAGCCCTCATCATCGGATTGCTCACCGCCATACCGGCGCCATTGGGGCCGCTCTTTGCCATTCCCGGCGGCCTTCTCGGAGTCGTAAAGGCGATCAGTCGCAAATAAATCGATTCGCCTGCAGGGCTTAGTGGAGCTCAACGCGAACGTCAGCAAACTTCCGCAGCCCCGCGTCGAAGGTAGCGACTGATGCACCACTTGCTGCCGCTGCGGCCGCAATGGTGCAATCCACGAAGTGCAAATTACTCTTTGCGTAACGCTCCAAAGCGTCCAGATGCACCGAACGGCTGTCGATCTCGACGCCGGGGCTGGAGATCAGGCTCCCAAGCGCGTGGTTGATATCAGCTGGGGAGCGGTTGTAGAAAGACTCAAGCACAAAGACACATTCGGCCAGAACTGTCGGAAGAATGATGAGCGTCACCTCACCCCGATCGCACGCTGAGAAAAGCTTTCCCGCAATGGCCGCATGTTTGGGATGATCCTGGGTAAGGTGGCGGACGATCAGGTTGGTGTCCACCAGCCGGCGGCCGCTCATGGCTTCTCTATCCGGCGCCTTGCGGCCCTGGCGGCGGCCTGGCGAATCTGGTCGAAGCTCATACCCCGCCCCTTGGTGCTGGCCAAAGCCCCCTTGAGTGCCTCCGTGCCCGGATGAACACGTATGGTGACGCGATCGCCTTCGACCTCGTATTCGAGGCGGTCGCCCGGCTTGATGTTCAGTGCATCGCGGATCTCACCCGGGATAGTTGTTTGCCCTTTGCTTGTCACAGTCGAATGCAGCATCTCCAAATTCCTTACTGAGTATTATTAGCCTTACTTCTCAATTATGCCTTACTTTTTGTCGTCGGGCAAGGCTTCTTCACCATCGATGCAAGCCAACCGGGTAACCTCGATCGGGAGAAATGCCCTCAGTATGTCGCGAAAAAAGCAGCGGATTTTTCGGGATTGTATCCCCGCCGGTCATACAGCTTCGTCGTGCTCGGATCGGCGTGTCCGACATCCCGCTGCACATCTTCCAGGCTCGCGCCCTTATCCAAGGCCGTCGTGATGAAGGTTGCCCGCATTGAATGGGCTGTGTATCCCGTTTCCAGTCCCGCGAGGGCAGCATATTTACGCAGGATTCGATCCACAGCTTCCGGTTGAAGGTGGCGCCGAAGTTTCCGCTTCCGTTGCTTTTGAGACGGCTTGGCCGGCGTCACAGGGCGAAAGAGCGGTCCGCCCAAGTCATCCCCATGACCGGCAGCCTTAAGATATTCTTCAATCCGCTGGGCCGTCTGGACATTGAGCGCCATCGATAAATCTTCCCCACCCTTGCGGATAAAGTGCAGGCTTTTATATCCACCATTGGTGTGAAAATCCTTTACCAGCAGGCTCGCAATTTCCGAGCGGCGAGGCCCGGCCTGAAAGCCAACCGATAGAATCGCCCGATCGCGCAACCCTCGCAGTGTTTTGGGATCAGGGGAATCCAGGATGAGCCGTGCTTCCTTCGGTGAAAAAGCCCGCGTCGTACCCTGGCGGCGATTGACGCGGGGCCGCTTGATATCCCGCACCGGATTTTCTCTTGCGGCGCCATGCTCAACCAAATGCGCGAACAACGACGAGAGCGCCGACAAGCGGCGGCGAATGGTCCGCGCCTTGGCATGCTCCCTTTCCATTTCGTTTTGCCAGGCGACAACCGCGGCCCGATTGATCAAACGCAACTCATCCGCAGCTTTAATCTTCATCGTCGCAACGAAGTGGGCGACATCCTGCTTGTATGCTCGCCTCGTGTGGGGCGACAATTGTCCCGCAAGCCAGACATCCTCTTCCGGGACGAATTGAAGCAGTTGAACTGACAACGCCGATCGTTCGACTTTCGCCGCTGGCAAAGTCTTAACCTTTGACTCTTCCAAAATATCGACTTCCATAGTTATCTGATAAACCGGATTATCACGCATCGCGCAAGGGCTTTTTTGGCTGTTGCAGATTCGACACAGTGCCGAACGATTCATGCATCCCATCAATACGCTTGCCATAATTCTCTTGACCGATCGTCACCGGTGATCTTGCTTGCCGGAACATCTTTTCGCCCCATTCCTTTCGCGTGACCACGATTACGGATCTGCTCACTCAGGGAGTGCCTCTGGAGGACGCACACTATCTCGCCGGACATTCAGACCCCCGAACGGCCAAGCTCTATGACCGCAGGCAGAAGCAGGTGACACGCAATGCGGTGGAGAGGATTTCGAGTTGACGCGGCTAGTACATACTGCATGCCCAAGCGCATGCGACATTAACTTAGGAAGGGAGAGAGCCTTCACAGAAGCAAGTCGCTGGGGGAGGCTGCGCGATTCCACTTGCCAGCAATCTCTAAAGCAGACAGTGTAAATGGAGGGAGGGGCGATCAAATCCAATTTTCTCGCAGGATGCCGAATATGACGCGACAACGCATGCTTCATTTGTCTATATGACGCCCGCTAGGGTATTTGAACTGGGCAATGCCCGGAGGCTGGCGCATTACTTCAAAACGCATGTCGGCAACCTCAAAATCGGTGATGTCGAGTTTTTTTACCTGGATTCCGAAACACCGATAGCGCTTCGCCGCCCGAAGAGAGATAAACCGGGCGGCGGCTACGATAACATTTGCGACTCAACCACGGCCTTAATCAGAGCCGCTCTTGAAACACGTATGTGCGACGAACACCTGGCCGTCAAGTACACCACGACTGCTCCCGCATTTCTTCAAGACCTAATGCCGCAGGAGCACTCTATGCAAAGAGTCATCAATAAGTTTACGAGGACCTTTCGCAATAATTCGACTTGGGGAAGAGCTGTCGCCGACGAAACTGCGCGACGTATTATTACCCTCGTCAACGATGCTTTTGATTATTCGGTCGGACAAAGTCGATCTTAATCTTCTTTTCCTCGGCGGCTCAGGGGCCGCGGCGCCTGGTGCGAAATTTTCGCTCATCAAACAGATGCGATACTCTGTTCCACGCGCGCTTCCTATGACGATGTGTGCGAACATGCGAAGTCGATTTGCCTTGCGCTGGCATTGTGATTCGATCCGACCGCGATTTCTCTTCCGCCAGTGCCTCACGGCATATGTGCAGCAACTCGCGAAGCTCGGCCGAGGCTGCTGGAGTAAGATCATCCGTCGGTAATTCTTCCGGCAGCGGGACCACCTTATAGCCTCGCCGTTCCACAACAACGTCCCGAACACATCGACGGATGATCTTCTTAATGTAGGGGGCAACGCCGCGTTGGCTCGGACGGTATTTCAGCGTCAGATTCGAGCGACCAATGCTCAACATGGCCCGACTCAGGCCCTCTTCCCAGACCTCCTCAGTCGGCATTCCAGCCAAATATGCCTCAAACCTTGCCCAGCGGAGCATTGCTGACATCGAACGTTGCGCTACTTCAGGCGTCGGTACGACACCCGGCTTGGCAGTCGGATCGCCAATACTGGCGAGCACGAAGTTCAATTGTTCATTGTCAGATTTGCCATCTCTAGCTTCCGCCGCAATCGACCCTGGCCAAAGCTCAGCACCATTTGAATCTTTCATTTGCCTTGTCCTTTCGCGCGGCACAATCGCCGTACGCAGACAAGGCCCCACTTTTGGGGTAGGACGATTCTATTCTTTGGCTAGATTGAGTTATCTTCCGGTAACAACCAAGTCACTGCCCACGGTAACATCGGCTCTGGAGCGCGATAAAAATGGCAAAACCTATGAGCCTCAACGTGTTTCTCAAGATGGCCTGCCATCTCACGGAGACCCTGTTCTCTGAGGCATTTATATGCATCCTTAAGGGCATTACCGACTGTAGTCTGCGCTTGCTCGGACGGAGACTTTATCTTGCGTAGCTTTCCTGAGCGAGTTTTCACAGCTTGCAGCTTTCGTTCAATTTGTTGACGTCGTTCCCTTGCCTCCTCTGCTTGCTCCAATCCGCCATGTTTTTCGATATTCAATAATTCATCGCGATACGACAGCAACGCTTCGTATGCTTCTCGGTCAATGATCGGCTCGGATCCCTGCGCACTTTCTGCCGCTGCAAGGTCCGGCCGTTCGGACAACCGCAATCCGGTGTCTGGAAATAGGATGCCCGGCCTTTCGAGCAACCGGGCAAGATGCATAAACCCGACCCTATGAAACGGTATCTCCTTAGTGGAGGACATCCCGAACGCCATTTCCCAACGTTGTAGCGCAAGCCGACGAAACACGTATAATTTCTCTCCTTGATCCTGTGAGATGACCGGTTTACTGGGGGCTGACGGCGCAAGCGATTCACCTGCGGATATCGATCCTGCATTGTCATGAGAAACTGGCGGAAATGCAGTTTGCGGTTCTATATTCTTAGCCGCATCTAGGCTGGTTCCGAATAATGCTGATTCTTCGGCCACGACCTTCGACAGCAACTCGGCCGATAAACCCCGACGAATCTTCTCTCGGGGCGCTACCAGCACAGCCTTGATCGAATTAGCATTATCCGAATCACGAAGGCGAATTCTCTCAATGATCTGCTCGCTTTCAGTCAAACCCCAGTTGTCGCCCCGTGGTCCGGCCCATTGACACAGCGGTTCCCACCAGCCATATAGAACCACGAAGGGTTTCCATTGGTCACAGATCAATTTGTCGCGATATGTCGCATAAATGACCGCGGACGCGACTCTCAAATTGCCCGGAAAGCAGGAGACCAACGTCTCCAGAAGAGTAGAGATGTTGCCCCACCCAGTCACTTCCTCTTCCACGATTTCTGCCTGCAATGCTCCTATTAATCCATTGAGGACTCGTTGCCTCATCATCGCGTCAGCCGCACTATCTGCGGTGATGCTCGTAGCAAGGTGAGATAGCGCACTCCCACTCCCAAATATCTTCGGCTGTCTGCTTACAGCCTCAAACGTCGACCACAAGGCGTTACGGGCACACTTTTTCAGTTCTGTATCGGCTGACGGGTCGGAGGCAATTGTCCGCTCCAAAAGCCAAATATTGAACGAGTTTTCAGTTGGATTTTCATACGCTGCGTCCCACGTCGCGGAAAACACGTCCTGAGCACGTTGCATTAGTGCGGGGTCCCCTTCAAAATCGGATCTGATAGCGCTATAGAGTCGATCGATCGCCACAGCGTGTTTATTCAAATCCTTAGATGCCAAGGCGTTCAATGCTTCTAATAGAGCGTCGCGGACGGTCTCTTTGGACTGCGCATCAGCCGCGAGATCCGAAACCATCACAGAGGCCCAATCGCCAATGAACGATCCAAAGAACTGTCCTTCACTTGGATCGTTGTAAGCCGCCTTTGACGCTGCCAATAACGCCTCAAAGCACTTCTGCTTCAGTTCCGCATCACTAGGAAACCACAACAAGACCGTCGTTACAACATCGGAAAGGCCTGACCTTTCGGTAACGCGCGTTATCGTCAATGCCGCCGATAGCGCCTCGTGGACTCGTCTTGTCAGATGCGCGTCAGCCGAAGAGTCCGGTGTAATCTCTTTGGCGAGTGCACAGATCATGCGCCAGTTGCGCCTCGGATCCGCATTAGCAGTCTCCCACGCGGCCAATAGGATGCCCCTGATTTGCCTCATCACCGTCGGATCGAGAACCCTGCTGGAGGTGATCGCGCGCGATAGTTCAACAACTTGGTCCAACCATTTGTGCGGATTCTCGGTCGCTTTCTCTAGGAATTTACATACAAAATTGTCCGACTGCTCCTGCAGGTCAACATCGTGGGCAACGCCCGAGACAATCGCACGAATTATCGAAGTCACCTCGAACCTCTCATCGTCCTCGTCCCTGCCCGTCCCAACCAAGGCCTCCGACATGGCTTCCGCCAAGACTTCGGAATATCCCTTTTTGCAAGACGCTGGCAGGCACTGGACAGATTCAACGGTGGAGTCAAATCGCGACCAGGGCCTAACTCCGGAGTTGTATCGCCACCAACCCACAAATGGTGGAAAGAACCGATGTGCGATCGACGTTATCTGTGTGAGTTGATCGGCGTTATCCGAATCGTGAAGGGCCCGGAAAGTGCGAAAGACGCTCGCTATCAACGACAAATGCAAGTCTAGACATAGTTCCTGGTTCAATGGAAAAAGAAACTCAATATGCTTACAGGCCCATTGAACAAAACGCATTAGCTGGGCGCGCCCACTCGGATCTCGACCTAGCTCGAATCGCACCGCTTGGACGAGCCCGTCCCGATCAAGCGTCCAAATATGGTCCCCAAGAAAGTCCATTATTTGGCGATCTCGTCTTTGCGAGATCGTTTCAGTTCTCACAACCGGGTGTGTATATTGTAAATTCGGGTTGTTCATATCGTATGGCCAGTTCGGGTAGCCATGACGAACAATCCATCGGGCAGCAAGGAATTCCGCCACGACGCGATTGGTAAAGGTGAATTTGTCCTCCTCGGTTCTGATTAAAACGCCGCAGTGCGGCGCCAGCCGGCTGAGCAGTGCTTTTGCCTTTCCATCGTGAGGCAGAGCATAGCCTATCTCTGGGCATTCGAAGAAAACACGGTTCTGGAGCAACCAACCTTCGGCTTCATTAGAGGAGAATGTGAGACGAATCGCCTCGCCGGGCTTCGGTTCCAATAGCATGAAAGCGGCGAGCGTGGACAGTGCTTCGAGGCAGAGGTCGTCTGATTTGGGAAGGTTGAAGCGCGGGCCTCGCTTATCATGCCGACGACGCCCGAACATGCGCTTTAGGCCTGACTCGATCAGCTCGGCGGGATTTGAGGGAAGCTCGCGCCGAGATGACCCGGTGGGGCCAACTTTCTCATCGGGGGCGTAGTACCTATCACAGGCGAACGCCAGCATGAACGGTGATTGAATGAGCGGAAACAGTGAACCCCGCTTCGACTGGATGTCGCCCATCAATCGTGGCGCGAGATCAGGACGATTGCGGCACGCGAAATAACCGGTTATGTAGAACCGGATTTGTGGGATTTCGAGCGGCTTAAGTTCGTGCTTGACTGAGTCGGGGAAGAGCACGTCTAAATCACCCAAAGGACCCGGCCGGGCGGTAAGTACGAAGGAGCAATCCGGGAACCTCTCGACGAGAGTCTTAAAGATGAAATTGAAATCACTCCGATCGATTCCTACTTCGTCGAGCCCATCGAAAATGAATACAACCTTGCCCGCATCCGCCAATTTCGTAAGCCAAAGGTGAGACGCCGGGGCGACTCTTCTTTGGAAGAATTTTTCTCCGTTATCGTATGCCTTGGTCAGGTCCTTTAATTCAAATCGCACTGGCACAGCACGGGGACGATCGACATTGAGAGACTTGACAAGCCGATAGGCGATCAAGCGGGTGTACTCGGTCTTGCCGATCCCCCCTTCGCCCGTGATGTACACACGTTTGAGTTTGCCCGTGCGAAGTCGGTCGATGAGTTCCTCGTCCTTCAAAAGGTCGGCTGCTTCCGCGGGGTCGGTATTGGCGCCGATCGCGGCTTTCAATTTCTTTTCCTCCTTCTGTTTCCGGTCTGAAGCGGCATCGAGCGTCGCGCGACCGATAAAACATTTCTCCCGCGGAAGCCGGTTTCTCTCGCCGCTGTAACCAAGAAAGCCCACGAAATCGAAAGTGCGTTCGCAATCCTGCTTGTAGCGACGCAGCAATTCACGGTATTCGTGTGAAAGCTCTTCTGGCATGGAAGATAGAATAACTACAACGATGCGATAATTTTAGAGGAAAGCGATCCTCCGAGAACTGCTCCAAAGCTCACCATTCAATGACCTTAATTATCACCGCATTCCCTCCGGCTTGCAGCATCGCCGCCTGATCCGCTTCGGCAATCCAGGGAACTCGGTGAAGGATGAGGCCCTGAAACAATGAGACTTGCGGCCGAATGTCTTTGTTCAGGTTCTTCCCTTCAATTCTGATACTCCGACCGCCACAAAAAAGCGTGATCCCTTCCGATGCGTCGAACATCATCCTGTCAATGAAGGCATAACCGACCGCCATGATTTCCCCACTTCTCCTGCGCAAGGCAACCGTCACCGATCGCTCGTGAAGGCCTCGCAAAAATCCGAAGGCGCCGAGGTCATCAACGTCATCGGCGAACGTCTCCGGCTCATCCGGCAGCGCAACGCGGTCAGTAAATTTCTCCAGCAGTTTGTTACCGGTCATACGCTACCTCTCTTTCATGCTCCCGCTGTGCGTCGCTCGATCGCTCCCGCCCATGCTGGTTCAGCCGCTGAATCATGGCCGCACGTTCGCGGTGATTTCGCTCACTCACCAGCTCCGTCGCGCTCACGCGGTCATCTGATTGCCGAACCGCCATCAGCAAGGCAGCTTTGTCGTCTGTGTAAATGACCACGCGCTCTTTCGCGCGGGACGCTGAAACATAGAACTGCTCGCGCGAGCTGGCTGGGAAGGATTCAGAGCTTTGCCCCACCAGCGCGACATCCACGCTGCGACCCTGCGCTGCGTAAGCTGTCGATGTATACCCGTAGGACAAATGCCCCCAGTTTTTTTCGATCGTCGTGCCGTTGCTAAGCCGCAGATCTCCGTTTTTACTGAATCCCTTGACGCGTACAATCGTTCCGTTGTTGAGTCGGGTGCCTTCCACCGTTTTGCCGTTTTTCGTGATCCGGAGCAAATCCCCCGGCGATATCGCAAGCGACCTGGCGTGGTACGCCGTGAACCGCTCGGCCTGTTCGAGCGGAGCAGACGCTTCGCCGACTACAATTCGCTCGCCCTTACGGTGACCCTTGGCATTCTGGTGGAACTCAATCACGTCGCCGGCCAACAGATTCACCCCGTCGCGTCGCTGCGCCAACGTGAGGTTTGCGTTCTTTAGTGCCGTGAAGCGCCGCTGTTCACGACCGAGCATTCTCGCGTGACGCAGTTCAGAACGCACATTGTCGTCGATCTGCTCGCCTTCCCGGTGGGTGGGGGAAATAATTAATACGGTCCGCCCTTCCGACACCGCCGCCACATAATCTCGCGCCAGCATCTTGTAACGGTCCGCTTCGCCAGCCTCATTAATCCACCCAAGACCGTCCAGCAGATGAAATCCCTCTTCCGTCTTGCCTTCGCTCAGCAGTTCCACTGCATTTCGATAAGTCCCGCGCTGGCGCTGGATGCTTTTGAGTTCCGCTGGAATCAGCCCGGCATCGGTTTCCAGCAGACGTAATGCCGCGCCGCGTTCAACGGGGACGTTTTGCTTTCGATCGCCCTGCAGCACGATTCGAGCGCTCCACTTGTCCGCCAGAGCAAAGATCTGCGCCATCGTCCGGGTCCCGATCAGGCCCGCTTCATCGATCCACCACACCTGACCCGCAGCCGCCTGCTGAAGCTTCTCGTCTTTGAGCAGCATCGCAATCGTTTCCGCGTTCTGAAATCCTTCTGATCGGAGCACCCCACGACTGGCATCCGCGGACGGGGCGAACGTGAAAACTCTTGTTCCCGCCGCTTCAATGGCTTCGGCTGCTTCCTTGAGGAGCGATGTTTTACCGGTCCCGGCCACGCCCCGAATGACCATCACGCGGTCATGCGAATTCAGTACATGCTCAACGCAGCGCCGCTGATCGGCATTGAGCCATTCGCGCTTGAACACGTGCGGCCCATTGAAGAGCGAGTCGCACTGTCCTCTCCCCTCGCGCGCGAATTCGATCATTGCTTGTTCTTCTGCAAGCACATCCTTCGTCGTGGCCACGCGCCGGCCATCGCGCTCGCCCACAATGAGGTGTTGCTCGGAAACCGCCCGCATCACCTTCTGGGCCGAGGCGTGTCCGTAGGAACGCTTTAATGCTTCGGTGAGCACTTGACGCTCCGGCACAACGGATCTCCGCTCGAAGCAGTGTTCCACCGCGCGACTCGCCGCTTCCCGCGCAATGTCCTCACGCTCTTTCGCAGGCGTTGACCCAAGACGATCGCTCACCTTGGCAATCGCCACTGCTTCATCACCCCCCAGCCGCGACATCCACTCGCGGCGCAGTTCTTCCATCGAGAGGTCCTTCTGTTTTCGCTCGCGTGTTTTCGCGCCCAATTCGGACTTTTCCACCGCGCTGGTGATGCCACTGGCTCTGGCCTTTTCCTCGATATGCGCAGTACGCCGCGAAAATTTGTCGAGCGTCGCTTTGGAAAGGCCGGCGATTTCCCAACCCTTGCGGGTGCGCTCAATGGCGAGTCCCAATTTAGCCAGACGCTCTGAAATGCGGGAGTGAAACATCGCCTCGAAAAATGAGGCGTCACGCTTCACATCGCCAAACTGTGCGGCCTTCCACCGGTTCTCTTCCTCGTCGAACGTCACGTTGAAGGCGAAGCAGTGCGCGTGCAGGTGGGGATCGGGCACTCCATTGATTGGCCGCGCCGTTTGGTGAATAAATTCACCCCACACAAGGTTCCCGGCGACGCGATCTTCATTCTTGCCGCCTTTGCGCACCCGCGTTTTTACTTCGGCTTCCACCTCTCGCATCGTTTCGTCCACCGATGCGCTAAATGCGTTCAACATCCGTTCATCTTTTGTCAGGCTATACAGTAGGGACACGCTTTTGGGAACGTGGAAGTTGAAGTCGTACCCCACGCGCCGTTCCTGCTTGCGTCGCGGTGTAAGCGCCTTATCGGTGACCGGATGGCGGTTATCACACAGGGCATCCCAGGCCTCTTTGCCCACCGTACCGATCAGCCCCAAGCGGACGGCGCCCTTCCCGCGCCAGATACCGGCAAGCTCCTGGCCTTCCGTGTAATAATCCGCCATGCTCGCCGAAATGTAATAACGCTTGGCGCCCGCGGCAGAGGTGTTTTGGTTAATCCGAAGCATCGGCAACGATAACACATAATCATTGATAAAAAGTTAATGCCCACGCGAGCAACTCACGTTGTTTTGCTACCGCAATCGCTGGGCGCTTCACCGTGAACCGGCGCTTTATTAATCACTTGTTTTTTAGGCGATTTTCTGGTCGCACTACCCGAGGTCATACGTATCCGGCTCGTGCTCCGTAGCGGCACATAGCCCGATCACACCAGCATAAATCAGTCCCAGTCCAATGGCGCCGATTGGGCCCGCAGCCAGTAATCCAATCAATCCACCCAAGCCTCCTGCCACGCCAGCCGCCAGTACTACATCTCCTGCACTGACGGGTTCACCGTGTTTTGGCTCTTCCTTTTTTTTGTCAGACATAGACGCCTCTTTCTTGAAGTTCTTTGCCATCCGCTGGAATCCCATCGCCCACGCGACGCTTCCGCGTCCAATAGGCTATTGCCCGCTCGCGACGTTTTATTTCATCGAAAATCCCGGTTGCTTCGATGCAGCCTGAGTTCAATCGCCTGCTCTCTTGCGTTTCTCCTGTTGGCGGTAAGGGGTCCCGCACCACGCGGGCCTGATTACGGGCACGTTAAAGCCGACGCCGGGCCGGGCAAGCTGCCAAGGCCGCTTTCCAGAAGGTGGAAGCCTTCGGCCTTTCGCTTGCCCGGTGCGCTTCGCCCCGGACTTGCTCGGCTTTGTTTCACGTGCCGTCAGGCCGCAATGGTTGCGGTCCACAACCTAAAACGAAGGAGAACATCTATGAGCAATACCAACGAAATCCAAGCCACAGCGTCTAAATCGCCCAGTCACATCGTCTATCAGGTGCGCGATCGCGAGGGCGGTAAGGGATTTTTTACACGGATTGGGGCGGCCTGGCCGCACAAGGACGGCAAAGGGTTCAATGTCCAGATCGAATCAGTGCCGCTCGACGGGAGAATCACCCTCCGCGTCGCATCCGAAACTAAGGAGTAACTCAATCCATCAACCGGGCGGGTCGCGAGGCCCGCCCTTCAAACTGAAAGGACTCTCACCATGACACACGAAACAATGATCCGCGACGGTATCCACGCAGCCATCGGCATTCTTCACCAGCTGCTCTTCACCGCCACCCTTGATAGCAGCGAAGCGAACGGTCACATGGCCAACGGGGACCGGAACACCGCCATCGGCACTCTTCTCCGGATCGAGCCCTCGGTGCAACAAGCACTCGACCTCTACCGGGCCGTCATCGCCATGCACCGCTACAAGCTGTAGGAGAGCCCCATGCAAAGCATTATCAATCCCTTCTACGCCGCTAGAGGCAGCGTCATTACCCAGCAACGCCGCAATACGACGCCCATTTACGCCAAGCTCCCCTTGGCGCCGCGCAATGCCAGCCCGGTTCCGCATCTGACCAGCCTGTATCATTTCCATCGAGCCGGGGAATACGGCGACCGCAGTTACCCCGGCAACTGCGGCGGCAACCTCATCGCGGATCTGCTGCGATTCTTCAATATCCACAGCGTCTTGGATCCCATGACAGGTTCGGGGACATGCCGTGATGTTTGCCGCGAAATGGGCGTTTACTGCTATTCAAGCGACCTGCACGAAGGAGTGGATGCCTGCGATGCCACCCAGTTTCCCCGCGAGTGCTTTGAGTTCGCGTGGATTCATCCGCCGTACTGGCGGCAGAAGCTCTACACCAGCGATCCACGAGACCTGTCGCGCACGCCGACCCTCGATGCCTTCCTGGAACGATACCGGCTGCTTATCGCCAACTGTGCCCGAGCGCTCGTGCCCGGCGGCAAGCTCGCCATCCTGATGGGTGACTACAACGACCGCGAGGCGGGTTTCGTTCCGCTCACCTGGCACAGCAAACAGCTTGCGTTTGATTTGGGCCTGCGCCAGAGCTGCACCGACATCATCCGCTTCAGCCACGGCGCCAGCAGCCGCCGCAAGGTCTATCGCAGCAGCTTTATTCCCGGCCTACATGACGTATGCATGATATTCGAGCGCACGACCGCATAATTCCCTAATCCGCCCTACATCTTAGCCGAGTAGCGTGCCGAACAATCTTCCAAGCGACGACTAAAGGGTGTCGATTCGCATTTTCGCCTTTGTTGCCAATGTCAGCTTGGCCAAATGCCTTGTTTCCTCACCCCCCGGATCAAACGTGGACCTGATCCACTTGCGCATGGGGACTTCAAGTAAATGGTAGGTGCCGTAGGAAAACATGGTGGTAAGAATTACGGCCAAAATCGTGCGCGCAATTATCGGGAACCATCCGTGATGGTCCGGAAAAGCGCGGATAAGCGCCTCAAAAATGAATCCCTGCAGTAGATACACTGAATAGCTAATGTCACCCGCTGCGATCATAAATGGGCGGGAGAGGAATCTGGTCCAGGCCGTATCCGCGCCGCAAATCAGAATCATCGCGATAACAATGACTGGCGACCAAAGGAACGTCGGAAGCACTGCTTCGATCCAGTTCATCTTGACATACGGCCCTATCACTAGGCCGACAACGAGCACCCAGATTACACAACCAGCAATGACTTGCGAACTGGTTTTGTCTCCTGCCAAAGGTGTTCCGGCGATGACAAACTGCGCGGCGAGTGCCCCAATGAAAAACTCAAAAGCACGAATTAGCGGGCAATGGTAGATCAACCATTCAAAAGGCGGAGAACTAATCTGCGGCATTGGCCCCTTCGCCTTCACAATTAAAATCGGCGCAAGAACATTATTCAAATCAGTCTTAAGCCAACATATCGCTATGAGCAGCGCATATGCCGTGCAGCAGAGACAGGCAATCCATCTCAGCGGGTGTATCACTCTCGCAAGGGGGGCCGCGAGAGGAATGAACATCAGGTAAAGGAACACTTCGGTACTGATTGACCACGACCCACTTATGATGTCGCCGACTGCGCCGTGCACGTTAAACCAGGTCTGCATTAGCATCAGGCATGCGACCATGATCCACCCATTGTGAAAAAGTTCCGCGATCCTGGGCATGAAACAGATCGATAACACAAGGCCGGCGAAATAAAGCGGGTAGAGACGCGCGAACCGTGCCACAAGAAACTGCCTTATAGCTATCGCCATAGGTTCGTCTGTAAATGCGCGGCTGTAGTTATAGTGAATCACAAATCCGCTTAAGACGAAAAACAACGACATGCTGAAATAAGAAAAGTACCCAAATATTGTCGGTCGATGCCCCGTCGAGATAGCGTGAAGGGTGAGAATTGTATAAGCCGCTACCGCACGTAAGCCAGTGAGCGCAGGTATCTGCATTTTGGTGGTCATACAGAAATTGGGTGTCCCCTCGGTTAGATTTGCCGGCGGTCAGCAGATTTACGGCCAGCGTGCGGTAAAGCCTACTGATTATGGTCCCCGCTTCCCCATCGGTTTCGTCTAGCACATCACATTTAGAAAGTCCTTAAAAAAACGGTGTTTTGTGGGGCGCTTGGCCGCACCCCTTCCCGGCACATAGAAGCAATTGCCGAAACGCCGGGCATGTTCCGCACGCATTGGACAAAAATTCCCCTCAGACTCTGGAGTCCCAGTTTAGCGACCGGTACTCGCCGTCAAGGTCTGCCCGCTGCGCGGGTCCCTCCTCCGGAACCTCCACCTTGACCCCTGCGCTGCGGTCGCTGCCGAGCTCTTCCTCCATCGAGACTGAGGCGGGGTGTGGTTGGTAGCCACAACCCTTGAGACCTCCGGCTCTATGTTTTGTGAAGGAGTACGTTATGCCATCGTTCGATCTCTATCAGGCTGTCACCGATCAAATCGTCGGTATGCTGGACGCAGGCGTTGTTCCGTGGCGGTCCCCGATCCTTGGGCGGAATTCGGCCGGGCATCCGAAGAATCTTAACACCGGCAAGCAGTACCGCGGCGTAAATGTGTTCCTGCTAGCGTTCACCGCTTTCGCGAAGGGGTATGGCTCCTCCTATTGGCTCACTTTCAACCAGGCGAAGGAGCGGGGCGGAAATGTCCGCAAGGGCGAGAAATCTTCGATGGTCGTTTTCTGGAAGCAGTACGAGACGACCGACAAGGAATCAGGCGAGCCGGTCAAGATTTCGGTCCTTCGCTATTACAACGTATTCAATGCTGAGCAGGTTGAAGGCATCGAGATTCCCGACGCGGTAAAGTTTGAGCCGATCGAGTTCAAACCGATCCAGGCGGCCGAACAGATCGCCAGCAACTATGCTGGCGGGCCGGGCGTTCGGCATGACGGCGGGCAGCGGGCTTGCTATCGCCCCTCGACCGACACCGCCCACATGCCGGAGCGGACCCGCTTTGCATCGGTTGAGGAATACTATTCGACATTGTTTCACGAGCTTTCGCATTCGACCGGGCACAGCTCGCGGCTGGATCGGAAACTCGACACCAATCCCATGCCATTCGGCTCGCCCGACTATGGCAAGGAGGAACTGGTTGCCGAAATGTCCGCCGCATTCCTGTGCGGATATGCTGGGCTTCAACCGTCCGTGATCGAAAATCAGGTCGCGTATCTGGCCGGATGGCTCAAGCAACTGAAGTCGGATAAGAAGCTGGTGATCTCTGCCGCCGGCCAGGCCCAGCGGGCGGCGGATTGGATTCGGGGCGAACGAACGGACGGCGGATGAGAAAAGGCCGACGCCGGACCCCGGTGAGGGGTCCGTGTCGGCTGAATTGCGATTGGACCTTTTCAGGCGAGCCGACGACGTGTCCGGATGTATTGCACTACGGCCAGACCGCCAAGCATCGCCAGGGCAGACCAAGCGGCGGGGGGAAGCGGAACGACCGATGTGGTTGGAGCGGCCGTAGAGAGACTAAAATCGGCATTAAACAAAATGACGCCACCAACACCAGAATCCGCAGGCAGGTCGCTGACTAACGGCGTCATCTTCCATTGTCCATCCAAGGCAAGCGTCTGGGGATTACTCAACGTGATAGTGCCGTTGAACTGCATTTGATCGGTATCAACCTTCCCACCCGGCGGGGAGACGTACTGATCGACGGTCCAGCTTACTGAATCGCCACTGAAGCTCGCGGCGGTTTGGGTCATCGGCAACCAACCAGTACCTGCCGCCGATCCCGCCGCCCCAAATTGGAATCCAAAGGCAAATTCATTCGATTGGGAGAAGCTAACAGTCAATGACTCTGGACTCGACGAAAGAGTGGTATCGCGGATTCCCGAAGTGAAAATTTCTGTGGGCGTCGGGGTCGCCAGCGGCGTATAAGTTCCCGTCCACGTGCCATACAGGTCAGCGACTGTTAAGGCGCTGGCGTGTTGCGCCCCCGTGAAAGCCCATCCCACGGCCGAAAGTCCCGCCACGATCCACTTGTTCAGACGCATAGTTCTTCCTTCCAATTGGGCCGCACGATTTGGCTCTCCACCAGGCAGCCCCAATGAATTCTGGCGAAGAAGCTGACAGTCACCCGCGAACAACGTGTGCCATGAGCGCCGACGAATGTATAAGCCTCGCCTGTCAATAGAAATGATCTATTCCGATGACATCTGTTGAGATGTCATTGCAATCAATGGCTCGTACTGTGTGACATCGCAAACAGCCGCAGGATCAGCTCTACCCGATCACCGACGCCAACTCGGACGTAGGTTCGCTGAAGGTAAGTGCGCACGGTTGGCACTTTGAGTCCGAGTTCCGCGGCAATCTGCTTATCGCAGCAATTACGAAGAATCAGTTCCACAATGCGGATTTGCTGAGGAGGTAATTGCAACCTCTCCAGCAACTGACGCCACTTGTCGGGCGGGAGTGGAAGATCAGGGATACTCTGCTCGGCCATGATGGAATCCGAAGGAAGGGCCGTTCACAACCTTGCTGTCGCGCCAAAAGCTAACAGGGCTATGAGGGTCTCGCTGTGGGATACTTCCACGCGGCCCGCGAGCCGCATGCGCTTGCGGCCCAACAGAGGTGAAACAACGCTCAGGTCGCCCGGAATTACTTGCCCGCCCAAGATGTTCCCCCGGCATGTTTCAGCCCTTCGTTTACTGGGCTGATTTCTCGAATAGCGTCACACGAATTGTCGATTGCGACGTGGATAGCCCGGTGCGCCAATATGGCCTTGTTTTCATATCGAATTCAAGCCGTCATCTGTGATGGCATTGCTGGCGATGACATCATCCCTGCGGGTCGATTCCATGCGACATGGCGAAAATCCGTAGAATCAGCTCCTGGCGGTCATGCACATCCAGCCGACTGTGAATTCGCTTCACGTATTCGCGGATCGTCGGTACTTTGAGATTCATGTCCTTTGCGATTTGTTTGTCGCAGTAATTGCACAATATCAATTCGACAATGTGCTGTTGCTGGGGCGGCAATTTCAGTCTGCCGGCAATCTGTGTCCACAACGCACGGGGCATGGGAAACTTCGCATTATCCTGAGGAGCCATGACGATGCCCCGAAAAAAGAGAGCGTCGGTCCAAGGCCGCTCAAAGGGCCCCCGCCAAGGGGCTTGCAGAACGTACCCTGGCCGACGCCCCTTTTCGGGGCGCGGCACAAGGCACTGCTTCTGCAAATGAAATTTGGCGGTTTCCTTTGAAGCAGCGTCTTGACGCTCGCGCGTCAATTTCAAGTTGTCGTCCTGTCTTCTAAACGAAGGAAGGACTCACTCATCATAGGCAAATCGGTGCTGATCCGACATAGCGGTTAGGTTGATCATTTTCCCTCAGCGCGATTCATCAATCATTTTCTGGCGCTTCGGGGATCGCTTTTTGCGCAGAAAAAGCCGCGCGCGGGGGCGCGCGGTGGGGTAGGAATTATTTTCTTGACGTGCAGGCGGGTAAGTCCGATCCTCTCTCGCTTTTCCTCAAGGAGGAGTGATGTACACCACCCGGCTTCCCTTCCTGGGCTTTAGCATGCCAGCAAGTGGATTTGGGCTTCGGCGCGCTCAGCCGCAGGATGTGTCATGCCCCGTGCTGCACGCAGGCAAGGCTCACCTGCTCAGTATCGGCCAGACCGGCTCCGGAAAAACAAACCTGATGATTGCAAACCTCTTACTGTGGGAAGGTTCCGCGATCGTGGTGGACGTGCGGGGTGACGCTATGCGGGCCACGGCAAAGTTCCGTCGAAAAGTGCTGGGACAGAAAGTGTACGTGCTCGACCCCTTTGCCAAGGGCGGCTCGCCCGACCGGCTTGACCCGATGCAGATCGTCACGCTGCCCCGCACAGAAACCGACGCCGAGGCACAAACCATCGCATCGGTCTTTGCCGCGCCGTTTCGTGACGACCGTGACGCTTACTGGCACATCAACGGCGCATCACTGCTCGGTGGCCTTTGCTGTTATTTCATGTCGGAGCACCGCACGGAATCGCTGTCCATGAACCACGTGACCAAGTTAATGTTCAGTTCGGATCTGGATTATGCGCTCGCCAAGATGCTGGATCAAAAGGTCGTTAAACCCGACTCTTTTCAGCATGAAAGCATCGCTGCCTATCTTGAATTGCCCGATGGCCAGGGATGCACGCGATCATGCGTGCGGTCGATGGCCCGCTCGATGCTGGATCCGTTCCGCAGCCGGGCGATACAGACTGCTATGGGGCCGTCAACGGTCGATCTGAATCTGCTGCTCAAGGGCAAACCCGTGACGATTTATCTTGTGCTGCCCATCGAGCGGATTGTCTCGCACTCAATGGTGATGAGCATGTGGATTGAGCTTGTCTGCCAGACGCTGCTTCGACGAACCAGACCGCCGCAGTTGCCGACCATGTTATTTGTTGACGAGTGCGCTCAGGTGGGCTTCGCCAGTGCGGCACTCAAAATGATCGCGGTCTATATGCGGGGCCAGGGCGTCAAGCTCTGGAGCTTTTTCCAGGACTTCGGCCAGATCAAGACCATGTTCGCTAACGACCAGTCCACGTTCGTCAACAGCAACAGCGCCATCACACTCCTGCCGGGAACCGGCATGGCCGCCCAGGAGTTGGCGGCAACGCTCGCAGTTCCGCAGCAGCAGGTCGAGAATCTGGCCGAGAGCGAGTTGCTTGCCTACGAAGTTGGCAAAAGCACAAGGACCGTCAGGATGCCCCGCTACTGGCAGGACGAATTGTTCCGGGATCGCTTCCAGCCCCTCCCCCGTTTCAGTGTTCCGGTACCAAAGGTGCCCACGCGAAAGCCAATTAATACGTCCGAAGAAATTCCGGCGCTAACGAGATAACGGGGCTTGACGCTGGCACGCCAATTTCAGATCGCTGTTCTGTCGTTAAAACGACCGCACGACTCAGCCATAAAATGCCTATCCACACACCCCTTGCGGTGATCAATTTCTGGTTTCGCGTTTACCATTTCTCAACTTTTTTGTGGCACGATGTCAGAACCGTCCGGCGCTTTTGCCGGATGGATTCACATCGATAGGGGTAAATTATGCCACGCAAGAAGAACGCGGCCGAGAAGGCCGCAGACGACCAAACCAGCTCCACCGCCGCCGCGGTGGCTGAATCCGAGAAGGCCGATAGGGCGCCAGCGTCACGTCCGGCCTATATTGACGGACCGCCGGTGACGGAGGATGGCCAGGTCATCACAGCCAATAATCCTGATGCCAAGAATTGGGGCGACCCGTACAAGGCGATCGTGTCCACTTCCGGCTTCGAAATGGGCGAGAACCGCCGCTTCAAGCAGCGGGTTTTCATGTTCAAGGAAAAGCCCTCCGAGGAGGTGCTGGCCCTACTGAAGGAGAACGGCTTTACCTACCGCGCCAATGAGAAGGCGTGGACGATCCAGGCCAATCCCGATACCCGCAGGCTCTCCGAGGAACTGGCCGAGCAGTTCGCCGGCCCGGCTCATGGGATGAAGCGGTGACACGTCGCTCGCGCGGCGGGGCGGGGTTCGATCCGCAGCAGTTCCAGATTGACTGGAGCGGCGGACCGGCTTCGCCGCCGCAGGCAAGAACGGAGGGCCCGGCTATCCCGCCGCCTTCCGTTCCTGCTAACGGATTGACGTTAAAGCTCAAATGGGATTTTCGCACGTCCTTTCCCGAGCCGACCGAAGAGGCCATTGAAGCCGGCACGATCAGTGCCGAGGATCTCCACCCGGAAGGTATCCGCAGCATCCACGAGGAACATGCCCGCGAGATGCTTGCGACGCTCCATGACCTGGATGCGGTGCTCGATGCACGCCGCCAAGGCGTGGACCCCAGGAACAACAAAGCACCGATGCTCGCCGAGGCGAAGGAGCGGTTGCAGAAATTCTTCCAGACGGAACCTGCCCGCCTGGAGCAATGGTTTGAGAATCTGCTGGGCGTCTATCAGGACGCCTTTGGCCAGGAAGCCGCCGAGGCGTTTGGAAAGGCGGTCCGGGCCTGGCACGCCGGCGTTGAAGTAGTCGCCGAATCGCCACCGGCACCCGCCGCGACACGAGAAGCTCCCGTGTCCGCGGTAAGGCCCAGACGCGTGCAGCGAAAGGAACCTCGTCGCATCATAGCCCGCCTGCCGGTGCCGCGTCCCCTGCCCTCCGCCGTCGCCGCTCTTCGTTTCGGCCAGGCGGAGAACGGCAGACCTGTCCGTCCCGGCGCCCACGAGGTCCGCGAAATCACACAGCGTCATGCCGAGAAGCTCATTGACCTGCTCGACCAGCTCGCCAGTGCGCCCGCCACCGGCAAACGCCCCCTGCAGGAGGCCTACGCCGCCGGCATCACCGCTTACGGCGAGGACTTCGGCCAGCACGCCGCCGACCAGCTTGAGGCGTATGTCAAACGCCAGGCCGGCCTCGATAGCGGCAACCGACACGAACGCTGAACCCCACCGGCCATCCGTCCAGGCACCAGCCAACGCCCACTCCCACGCCGAAATCTCCTGCCATTTGCACAGGCTTTTGCCCCCGCGGGCATTCGCACATGCAATCATGCTGGCATGCAATATTGTTTGTCAGACATCTCCCCTAAGCACTGCTTAGGATGTCTTTTCCCCGGGAAATCCGTCCTGACATCAATCCGTCCAGCAATCCGTCTATCATGCCGTCCATCTTTCCATCGTGCTTTCTATCCAGACAGATGGACATCCATCTTTAATGACAGCATGACGGATGGATGACATGACGTAATGAAATACAGAGACCATGCCAGCATGATTAACAGATGGCATGATTGCGGGATAGCAAGCTCTCCTGACGCCATGAAAACCAGCCATCCAGAAATAATGCTTGCTTGATGGCCCAAAATCGTGCTATCGCTGGAAGATGATTATTGCGATAGCAAACTCCAAGGGGGGAGTGGGGAAGTCAACGCTGGCCGTCCATCTGGCCGCCTGGCTGCACCGGCAGGGACATCGGGTAACGCTCGCCGACTGTGATACCCAGCAATCCTCATCGCAGTGGATTCGTGAGGCAGTTCCGCAGGTTAAGACTATTTGTCTCAAGGACGCCGACACCATCATCAATGACCTTCCGCTCTTGCGGCAGGAGACGGATTACGTCGTGGCCGACGGTCCCGGCAGCCTGGTAGAGACGAGCCGGGCGCTGCTGCTCGTCGCGGATTCCGCGATTGTGCCCTGCAAGGCGAGCATGCTGGAGGTGCGGGCGATTGACGCGGCCACCAAGGTGCTCCGCCAGTCCCAGAAAATCCGCAATGGGGTTCCCAAGGCCGTCATCGTGCTCAGCATGGTGGGCAGGAATTACCGCCTTACCCAGGACATGCGGGAGGCGGCGGCACTGCTCAAATTGCCGATCGCTTCCACGGCCATGATTCTCCGGCAAATCTACGCCGATGCGCCGGGGCAGGGGGCAGTTATCTGGGACATGGGATCACGCGCCCGCGAGGCAGCCGGGGAGGTGGACCGGCTTTTCCGCGAACTGGTGCCCGATGCGATCAAGGGCGCCAGCCGGCGGCGTCATGCGGCAACCACGTAAAGGAGAATAACCTATGGCAGAACGCCGGTCACTCAGTGATGGACTAAAAACACCGCCTCCGGCGGTCGATCCCCAGGTGGCCAAGCAATTCGTCTACGGCGACAAGGCTCCTCAAGCTGCCACTCCGACCGTCAGCCGCGTGCCGCTCAGCACGCGCATCCGCTCAGACTTCTTTGCTGCCCTGAAGCGGGCGTCACTTGAACGCCAATTGAGCAAATCAGAGCCGCACACCCTGATCGAAATCCTTGAACAGGCCATCGAGCCGTGGCTCAAATCCAACGGCTATATCCGGTGAGGATTTATTCGGAATCGGCGGGGGCGGGGAGGGCAGTGACCTCCGCCAGCGGCAATTCCTGTTGCCGGCTGGCATCCTTCAGATGGTAGGACTTCACGAATGCCAGGCGGTCGCCGTTGAACATGAAGCGGATGTTAACGAAGAACACCCCGTCGCTGGGGCTGCGGTAGAGGAATTCCTTTTCGAGAAGTTCCCGGACGCCCCGCTGATAGCTGCGGTCGCTGATGCCGTGATCCTTGGCGACATACTGATTGAGTTTGATTTCATCCACGCCCGGATTAGCCCGCATTTCGTTGTAAACGAGTTCGAAGACCTGGATGCCCGTTTTGGACAGGCCCGCAGCCTGCTTGATGCCATCGAGGAACAGTTTGACGAAGCGAGTGGTATCGACTTCCTCTTCAAACCAGAAGCCCAGGCCGCCGATGCCTTTCAATTCGCCGGTGGTGTTGTCCACGATGACGGACCCCTTACCACCCGGCACACTAATACGCTTCGTGCGCGTTGGCAGGTTGAACGCCTGCGGCACACTCGGATTCGTGCGGTAAACCGGGAATCCCCGTTTCGTGGAGATCTGATTCTCGGGAATCTCAACAATCTGGCGCTCAAGCGTCATAATCATGCTCCAATTTTGTCACTTAACAGACAGGGGTATGGCAGTTAAACGACAAAAGCGCAAGCACAATTTGACGGTACAACGACCGATCGTGACGGTTGACCGACTGAAATTGACGTTTCGGATCGAGGAATTTCAGGCGCTTGAGCCGTTCCCCTTTCTTATACTTAAAAGCCTCCTTTTTTGCCCCGACGCCGCGCAATGCAAGTAGCGCCGTAGGCGGCGGGGCCAAACCATGCTGATGAGAACGCGACGCCCTGTGGATAATCCGTGCAACGGACAGGTGAATTCTGTGCCCACAACTACTGCTTTGCCGTGTAGAACGGAGACGCTCAGCAGAGTAAGACCTCGACCTCGGCACAGACGTAGCCCAATATCGAATTCTGAAGGGGTACAGAGATATCATTCGAGTCATTGCACCGTGCAAGCCGTATTGACACGCGACGATGCTCTGCGCTAATGATTTTGTATGAAGGTCACCGTCTACCGACCAAGAGAAAAAGGCGGGCTTGGTCCGCCGCAGGGATTCCTCGGTGAGAACCACCCCACGGAGGGTGATTGGATTCAGAGCGCCAAGAGCGTTCAGGCTGACGGTCTTGACGCGCACATGATGCTTCACCAGATGGCCCGAGATTTTCTTATCCGGTCCATGTACCACGTCACCGAGCCGCGATTTATCGGTTACGCTGTCGAAAACTACGGCGCCGCCTGTAAGGCATTGGGATGTTCCCTGCCCCTGAAGGAAGAACAGGCAACATGGCCGAATTACGAACGCAGCGAAGTTGATGCTGCGAATCCAGTCGAGTATCGCTGGATGCTCGATAACATCGCTAAAGTTTTCGGATCTTCTGCGGCAAAGCAACAAGCCACAACATTGGGAATTCAGTGGTTACCGCGAGTTGGCCAGGTCCCCGGAGAAGGCCGGTTCCGCTAATCTTCTGGGTCAGGTGGGGCGATTGGTCTTTAGCCGCATTGCAGATTTCTATCTGGAATTTGAGGCTGACACAGCTTCGGCATTCTGTTTTTTGTACACGCAATGCACAAGGTGCCGCGCCTTGAAGTTCGCATCGCGGTGGGCGATATTGATCCCCCGCTTCATAACCAAGGAAGGAGAAGAAGTTGCGTTCCATTGAGCTATTCGCCGGCGCCGGGGGCTTGGCTTTGGGAACATCACGGGCCGGGTTTCAACACTTGGCTGTTCTGGACTGGGATTCCGATGCATGTAGGACGATCAGGAAGAATCGAAATCAGGGTTTCGAGAGTGCGAAGGACTGGAACGTCATAGAGGAGGATGTCAGCAAACACGATTTCGCGCAATACAAAGGCAAAGCCGATTTTGTGTTTGGCGGACCGCCATGCCAGCCGTTTTCCCTCGGGGGCAAACACCGTGGGCACGAAGATGAGCGAAACATGTTTCCAGAAGCGGTCCGCGCCGTTCGGGAAATTCGCCCCGTCGCGTTCATGTTCGAGAATGTCAAAGGACTTCTACGCCAAGGTTTCGCCAATTATTACAACTACATCATCCATCAATTGCGGTTTCCAACAGTCCGACGAAGAGGTGACGAGGAATGGATCGATCATCTCGCGAGATTGGAAAAACTGCACACTAAGGGGGCGTTTGGTGGGTTGCACTACAACGTGGTCTATCGAATGCTTGACGCCGCCGACTACGGCGTGCCCCAGCATCGTGAACGGGTATTGATCGTTGGCGTCCGCAGCGATCTAGGCATCGAGTTCCATTTCCCGGAACCCACGCACGAAGGAGACGCTCTGCTCTATGACAAATGGGTGAGTGGGGAGTATTGGGAAAGGCATCGCGTCCCGCGTGCGCGGCTTCCAAGTGTGCCGGAATCGCTCAAAGCAAGGGTGGCTGGCTTGAATGCACTTTGGAACAGTGCGATGTTGAAGCCGTGGCGCACCGTAAGGGACGCGATTAGCGACTTACCCAAGATCGCCGTGGGTCAGGCTTCTTCCAAGGTTGCGAATCACTTTTTGAATCCCGGGGCCCGGAGCTATCCGGGCCATACGGGAAGTCCACTGGACGAGCCAGCGAAGGCATTGAAAGCGGGAGACCACGGCGTACCCGGTGGTGAGAATACGCTTCGGCTTGAAGATGGATCCGTTCGATATTTTTCCGTTCGTGAATGTGCGCGTCTTCAGACATTTCCCGATGAGTGGGTATTTGAGGGCTCGTGGACCGAGAGTATGCGTCAGTTGGGCAACGCCGTCCCCGCCGCCTTGGCGGAAGTTGTCGCCCGCAAACTGAAAGATGTCGTTTCGCGCCGCGACGCCTCGCTGGCGGGAAAACGCGGTTTGTTGGCGGAGGCTCTCCGCGCTCAAATTGGGCGGTATGGCCAAAGTCTTTCCAAAGAAACCTAACTTTTCGGCGGATGTTTTTTGAAGTGCTCCGCAATCTGTTCCTTGATTTGCTCCACAGTGAGGGAGCTAGGCCGGTTTCCCTCCCGAGTGGCCCATACGCGGCCTGGATGAAGTGTGTCCCACGGAGATCGCGTGTTTCCCCGTGTCCCCGGATCATCCCCATGTTTGCCGAATCCGTAGCAGATTCGCATGTTCCAGATGGGCTTAAACAGACTGACGAGGTAGTCTTCCGCAGCGCGTTGCCAACCACTTTGAACGACAAGGAAACGGCATTCAAAATCGTCGATGTTTAGGGTTCCCGACGCCGCGCGAACACTTTTGGCGTGTTCGGCAAGTCTTGCCGATAACTTTGGACCCTGCGCCTCGACCGTTTTGGCATCAGGCGTCGGCGGATCGGCCTTGCCCACGTAAATGGGCGTTTCCCTGCCCTTAATCGGGCGATATGCGTCGAAATCCCCCTTGAAGTACAACGCATAGACGCCAGATCCATAAAACTTAGGAATTGTCGCCAGCCGGTACCGTTGCTGCTCAAGCATCGTTTTGCCGATTAGCTGGCCCACGATTTCCGGGTTCGTGGGGTCGAAAACAAATATGGGATGCTTAATCGGATCCATCTCTCGCATTAAGCGCGTCAGGCGGGATACAGCGGCCACGATGTCGGCCCGGATTTTTTTTGCCACTTGCGGAGTGGTTGGGCCCACGGTCTTGTTTTCAGGCAGAGACGCTAAAAGGGTGTCCAGCGCACGCCGCAATTCGATTGGATCTAGGGTTTCCGGCACAGTCTATATAATCGGTGACTGCCGATTCCAAACATAATGTGAATCAAAGATGGATACTTTGAGCAAAGCCGAGCGCAGTAGGATTATGGGACTGGTCCGCAGCAGGGATACTGCCCCCGAACTGATAGTTCGGAGGCTGTTACACTCACTCGGCTATCGTTACTGCCTCCATGTTCGCACCCTGCCGGGTTGTCCGGATTTGGTGTTTCCGTCCCGGCGCAAGGTGGTCTTCGTCCACGGATGTTTTTGGCATCGCCATGCCTGCGCGATGGGACGGCGCACGCCAAAGTCACGGGTTCGCTTTTGGACGAATAAGCTTCGAGACAACGTCCGCCGCGATCTCAAAGCCTGCCGCGCTCTTCGTCAACAGGGCTGGGGCTCGAAGATCGTGTGGGAGTGTCAGCTGAGCGATATTGAGACCCTGCGGCGATGCCTGAAATGTTTTCTTGATGGATAATCCCGGTTCCGTTCGTTCCATTCCACGGTTTCTTGAAAGGCCGGGGATATCTTGCCAAAGCATTTGCTCTGCCTCACCGATTCGCAGACTGGCGTAGGCAAGCGTTGCGAGCACGGCCTGCTCGACACCGCTGGTGGCCTTAATGGGTTGCTCGACCTGCTCGGTCGTGAAGCAGGCCTGTCACTTGGCCTTGGCTTCGTCGAGTTTCGTGTTGATTATCAGACCCGCCTTGGCCTTCCTGGCGCTTTTCCTCCCACCGACCTGGTTTAACCGATCTATTCCACTAAACTTATGCTTTGCCCGCGACAGCTCCACGCGCGGCGGGCGGACCGGGCACGTTGGTGGCGCATGACCTTTGACGAGGATACCCAAGTTGCGAGCGATCGATTTATTTTGCGGCGCCGGCGGAAGCAGTTGGGGGGCCCGCTTGGCCGGTGCTCAGATAATCGGCGCTTTCGATGCATGGGACTTGGCAGGGCAAGTTTATAAAGACAATTTTCCCGACGCACGTTTCTTCCATGGACGCCTCGAAGAAATGGATTTGCCTGCCGTCGCGAAGCAGCTTGGTAAAGTCGATTTAATGCTCGCGTCTCCGGAATGCACAAATCACGGGCCCGCGAAAGGAAATCGTCCACGGTGCGACAATAGTAAGAATACGGCTTTTCAGGTGATTCGTTTTGCCCGTGGTCTGAAACCAAGATGGATTGTTATCGAAAACGTCTCTTCGATGCGGCGATGGGATAGATACGAGGAACTCATCGCTAACCTCACCGACATTGGATATCATATCCATCCCCAAATTTTGAATTCGGCCCAGTTCGGCGTCCCGCAACGTCGCCGTCGTTTGTTTCTGCTTTGCGACTTGAAGAAGCATCCAGCCCCCGTAAAATTACCCGAATCCACGGGCAAAACGGCTGCGGATGTCGTTGATCTCAACGGTGCATTTTCATATTCACCGCTCCGTACCGACCGTCGCGCGAGGGCAACGATTGAGCGAGCGGATCGAGCAATCGGCGAACTCGGCGAGAAGGTGCCGTTCCTGCTGGTTTATTATGGCTCCGACCACGCCGGAGGTTGGCAGCCCTTGAACGCGCCGTTGCGCACGATTACCACGTTAGATCGTTTCGCGGTTGTCAAGCCCGGCCCTGCCGGACATGTGATGCGAATGCTGCAAGTTCCTGAACTGAAGGCCGCTATGGGAATGCCTGAAAAATTTCATTTCCGTCGTGGCAGCCGACGCGAGCGCGTGAAATTGATCGGGAATGCGGTTTGTCCCCCGGTAATGAAACATGCAATCCATACGCTGACTGTTAGCAGCTAATCCTTATGGCAACGTCAGACCATTCAAATGCCGGCTCATTTCTTCGCCCGCGAGCCCGCCTACTTCGCACGCTCGGTGAAGAGCTTATAAGCAACGAAGTTGTCGCGGTTATCGAACTCGTGAAGAACGCTTATGACGCCGAAGCTACTCACGTTCTCATTCGTTTCACTAGCCCATTGGAGCCGGGAAAAGGCAGCATCGAGGTGATCGACAATGGCACAGGGATGGAACTAGAGGTCGTCCGGACTATTTGGATGGAACCAGCCACGGCATCCAAGAGGGGCAAGGTAAGGCGGACTAATAAATTCAAACGACGACTCCTCGGTGAAAAGGGCATCGGGCGATTTGCATCCTCTCGTCTGGCTGATGAATTAGAAGTCATATCGCGAACGAAGGGCAATAGCACGGAGGTCTACGGAATATTCGACTGGCGGCAATTTGACGACGAAACGAAGTACCTTGATGAAATCCTGATTCTTTGGGATGAACGCGTCCCAGTCGAGATAACGCCCGGCGGTGCAATAGACCTTCTTTGGGCCGACTCCGATGAGATTCCAGCCGCGAAGGCTCGCTCCAATGGCACCGTTCTTCGAATGACGGGCCTTAAACAAACTTGGGAAGCTCAACATTTTGATGATCTTCGGCGTTCCCTTGCTCGATTGGTCTCGCCAAAGCTAAGCAAAAAGAAGCAGGACGACAAAGACCCCGGTTTCGAGGTCGCACTCTCTCTGCCGTCCGAATTCTTACAGTACAGCAGCAAGGTTGAACCACCACCCATCCTGAGGCACCCCCACTACGTGGTGAGTGGCTCTGTCGCTTCCGACGGCTCATTTGAGATGAGATATAAGATTCTCGCTGAAGGAATCGATAAAACTGTGAAGGGCCAGTTAATGCGGGTCAAGGATGCAAAGGGGCGCTTTGACCTCCGCGACATAAAGGCCGACGACTCGGCGAGGGATAATACGCCCAGTGAGACGAGGCCCATCGAATGCGGCCCTATCCAAATTGAGCTGCGGGTGTGGGATCGTGACGAGCTTGGCAACGTAGTTCAGAAGACCCATTCAACGATTCAGGATATCCGTCGCGACCTTGACGCCGTCGCCGGCATTAATATCTATCGCGATGGCTTTCGCGTGCTTCCGTATGGGGAGCCTCAGGATGACTGGCTGCGACTCGACCTGCGACGCGTCCAAAATCCAACGCTTCGATTGTCGAACAACCAAATCTACGGCGTTGTCCACATTTCCGCAGATGCAAATCCAAAGCTGCGCGACCAATCCAATCGCGAGGGATTGGACGAGAACCAAGCGGTTCAAGACCTGCGTGACGTCATGTCGGAGCTTTTGAAGCGGCTTGAGGTCCTGCGTTACACCGCGCGACCGAGAGACAAGAAAAAAGGTGGGAGGCCGGTTGGCGGGTTGTTTGCCGGTTTCGATTTCAAGCCGCTTACGGAATTCGTCGCGAAGCATCTACCAGAGGACAAGGAGGCCAGGGAAATTCTCGAAAGAACCGAGCAGCTTTTCGGTAGTCAACTTAAGGAAATCCAAACGGTCCTGGGCCGTTATCAGCGGTTAGCCACTTTAGGCCAGCTTATCGATCACGTTCTCCACGAGGGACGACAGCCCATTGCTACGATTAATAGCGAAGCAGCCCTCGGCCTAGAGGATGTCAAGAGGGCCGAAGCATTCGGGCCAAGTTTCGTCTCCAAAGCCTCGGGTCGCTACACGGTCATTCGCCAACAAGGGGACGTGTTGGCAATCGCATTCAAAAGAATGGAGCCTTTCGGCGGTCGGCGGCGGGGTCGTCCAACGCAACTATATCTTGAGGAAGTCATTCGAGATGCCTTCGGCATTTTTGCAGAAGATATATCGCGCCTGAATGTGAAGACGTCATTACCGCGAACCCAGACGCTTGTACGAGTTGACCCGGCGGAGTTGCAGGAGGTTATCATCAACCTCGTGCAAAACAGCCTGTATTGGCTGGAGCAGGTCAATGAGTCCAAGCGGGAAATAGCAATTGCCATCGAACGAAAAGGGCCAGAACACGTCGATATGCGTTTCTCGGATAGCGGCCCAGGCATACCCGAAGAGAATCGCGAAAGCATTTTTGAACCCTATTTTTCGACTAAGCCTGACGGTATCGGATTGGGACTCTCGATTGCCGGTGAAATAGTCAGCGACTACTACGAGGGATCGCTTGAGTTGCTGAAGAGCGGCCCGCTCAAGGGCGCCAATTTCCTCATTACACTCAGGAAACGAGTATGAGTGATGTACAACCGGGCATCAAGTGGCGATTCCTCATCGTGGAAGACATGGAAGATAAGGTTCGCCAACTACAAGAGATTGCACCGAGCTTCGTTGATGCACCCGATGAGACCGAAGTCGAGGTATGCGCCACGTTCAGTCTTGCGGCGAAGCGACTGAAGACCGAGCGATACGATGTTCTGATTCTCGATCTAAAGGATGAGAGCGATAACACTCTGGAAGCCGAGTCAAATCCGGCTGGATTGGCAATATTCGCGGAGCTGAAACAGACCCGATTTGTTCCGGTGATCTTCTACACGGCACTGGCGCACAAAGTGCGGTCTGAGCAAACCAGTTTCGTCCGCGTAGTAGAGAAGACCGAAGACGTCACTAAAGTTAAGGAAGAAGTGCGCCGAGTGCTCGCCACAGGCTTACCCGCTCTGACGCGACGTTTGGAAGAAATCCAACGCAGTTACATGTGGGATTTCGTTAGCGCCCATTGGAAGGACTTCCCACAACCAGCTGATCAATCGGACGTGGCGTACCTGCTGGCGCGCCGACTGGCAATCACGCTCGAAACCACCGCCGGCGAATTAGCCTCCAAAGTTGGCGGTTTGTCCGCTGCTTCGACATCTGCCGCCAAGGCCCATCCGATGGTTATGTATGTCGTGCCATCGATCGGGCCACATCCCAGGGCGGGAGACATCATCGCAGAAGAGGTCGATGGCCAAAAGATTCATTGGTTGATACTCACCCCGTCGTGTGATTTTGCTCAAAGCAAGGCCGACCATTTCACGATGGTCAGATGCGAACGCCTCACGGATCGAGAAGAGTTCAAGAATTGGTCGGCCAAGAAGGAAGAAAAGACGACGCAAAAGATTGAACAACTAATCGAAGATAAACGCGGAGACAGATACAAATTCCTTCCGGGTACTTTTTTTATTCCCGACTTGGTTGCGGATTTTCAGCAGCTCCGTACCGTCACGATTGACTCAATGAAGAACTTCACCCAGATTGCAACGGTGGATAGCCCGTTCGCGGAATCGATTGTTGCGAGGTTCTCTCGCTATTTCAACCGACTGGGAACGCCGGATATCGACAAAACTGTTGTGATCAGCCGACTTGAGTCAAAACTTCCGGATTCCGCGCCGAAGCAATAGCCGTTATCGACTAATATGAGCCTCACGACTGCGCAACTATAACCGGTTCGGCAAAGGGCTTTTCTCGACACTCCGGCGTGGTTTGCGTCGCAGCCTGCTCGTCCGAGATATCTAAAAGCGGGGAAGCGGCAAGGATAGCTTGGCCGATGTTTAGGCTCCTCCGTGAGATGCCGACATACCAAGCATTCATGCGGCGATCCCACTGACGAACCTGGACGAACTGATCCCAGGACAGGCGATAGATTGCCTCGACCTCCAGAGCTTGGCTGAGGCGCACAATCAGTAAGTGCTCAAAGAGCTGCTTGTCACGTTCCGTTGCGTCCGGGTAGATCGTGCCGGTTTTCTTTGCGTCCATGACGGTCTTAATCGAATATCGTTCCCCCTCGCGCGAAAGGGCATCGACGTTCTTTGTGCCGCGAGGAGCCCGAAGGAGTTTGGGTAGATTTTTCGTTGCATTAAAATGAGCGATGGCGAGACTCTCACCAATTTCACCGACGCTAAATTTCAGCCCGCGCTTTCGTATTTCTGTGTCAATCCGTGCGCGAAGCCGGATCAGTTTTTCATCGCTGAGCTTGCCCAGTTCCGTGTCACCATCAGATGGAAGATGATTGCGTCTGTTCTTTGCCATCGATCTGCATTGTACCATGCTTCCCGTGGCTGACGTTCACACCCCACAACAGCGAAGTCGTAACATGTCGGCCATACGAGGCAAGGACACAAAGCCTGAAATGGTGGTGCGCCGGATCATCCATCGGCTACGTTTTCGATTTCGCCTGCACCGTCGGGATCTTCCGGGGACACCCGATGTCGTATTTCCGAAGCTCCGCAAGATTATCAACATTCACGGCTGTTACTGGCATATGCACACCTGTCGCTGGGGTCGCGTTGCACCGACGACCAATGCCGCGTTCTGGCAGACCAAGCGCAAGGGCAATGCTGCGCGGGATCGCGGCAACCTCCGTCAGCTTCGCCGTGATGGGTGGAAGGTGTTGGTGGTCTGGGAGTGCCAAACCCGCGACGTCGATGTGCTCAGGCACAGAATCTTACGGTTTCTTTCAGCTTGACGCTGTGCTCCGCCCCCGCTCACCCCGCCTCTGACTCCGGCTCTGAAGCAACTGTCTGAAGCTTCTCTTTATCGCTTTCGGTCGGTCACGGCGATTTTAGCCCCTATCCGGCATTGGCCGCTGTGTACCCCAACCGACGGTGATGGCGACGAAGCAGATGCAATCACAAAGTGATCCAGCGAGCGAGTTTCGACGATAAAGCCATCAATCAGCACCCAAATGCCTCCGGTCATTCCCAAGCCACAAAGCAGGCCAGGTACTCGCTCAGGACCATCCGCGCACTGCATCCGCCAAGCGGATCGACCCTGTAGCGATATCGCCCGTCTTGGACTGACAGCCACCCGTTTTGCAACACCTCCATACCCCGCCAATCAACAACTGCCCGCTGGAACGCCCGGCTTCCGATTTCGGGCCAAGGAACAACAATTCCGGCGTCAGGATTTTCGAATTCGTCGCGTTCATCCTGCGTAAGGGATGCTATAGGTTGAAATGAGCAAACTTTGGGCTCGCCGAACTGAGGAAGGCTTAGTTCATATGCTATATGGGCACGACCCAATTTGAGGATGGTGTTACGGATGCGCGCGTGATCCGGCTTCCAGGTGATACCGCCAAATAGGTCCTTTTTACGCCCAGCCGCAATTTCAGCGGCGATATGTGGTCGGGATGTGAGGGTTCGCGCAACTTTTTCACGGCGTAGCTTTTGAGGATCGGTCGTACCTTCGATGACACATTCCAATAAGCACGCGAGGTATCGCTCGTCGTCGGAGAAGCGGGAATTGCACGGCTGGCAACAATCGACGACCGCCAAATCAGAAGGTAGGGGAGAATCCAAGAGAATCTTTGAAGGTGCATGATCGCTCGTTTCCGGTGCACCCCCGCAGTAAACGCAGAATCCCGTGAGGCGCTCGTCCACAAATAGCCTCTTTGGGTCCATTGGTCCCTAATTATACATCAGACCGCAGACTGGATAGACGGTAGACGGGTGTCGGTCGGCTCACTGGGAAAAGTTGCCCTCAACTTGCCCTCAGCAGGCATCAAAAGATGGTAAAAAACCGTGCAGCCTCAGCACATCAACGAGACGCGGCAAATCCTTGAATTCTCCCGCCTTAAGTCTTAAAAGCATATTTGTAAGGAGGTTGTGAATTCGAGCGATATCGAATCTCCCCCTCTCCGCTTCGGGAAGGTCGCCTCCGTCCAAAACGGTAATAATATCCGGATTCGTGATTGTCGTTCCGCGAAAAGACACCCCTCCCTCCGGTTCTGGCTCTGAAGCAGCGGTTTGAGTCTGTCCCCATCGCCACCGGTCGGCCGCAGCAATTTTAGCCGCTACGCGGCATGGGCCGCTGAGTACCCCGACCGACGGTGAAGGCGACGAAGCAGCAGTGCGGTATAGTGAAGAAGCTGCGCTGGCCGGCGTGCGATCGCCCGGGCTTTTGGCGCCGCAGCATCCTGGATACCGGCGGCTCACCAAGTGCTACTTGCACCGAGCGACGGAAGATCGCCAATGCGAACGTCGTGACGGCTACCAGATCAACGGCGTGGCGACGATCCAAGGCAACGAGCCGCTGCTCAGTCCTGACGGCTTAGCCGTTCTACGCCTTCAGCTACAACTTGCAGCCCCCGTTCCGGCGCTGCCGATCCACGACCACCGCGACAACATCACCGGCGGCGGGTTCGCGTTTGCCGTGTATCATCCGGCATAAATCTGCCGCAGCAACCGTGGGTAATGTGAAACCCGACATCGACACGCGAATAGCACACCACGTAAGTCGCCAATGCGACATCGCCGCGTATACAATTGCGAGCAATGCATGAATGCTATGGACGACGCATCCGAACAACAAGATGGCTGCGCCGCGCAACCGGAGCGCAAGAGGGTGGAGCGCGCGTCGGGCAGCACGCCGAGCGAGCGATATTTGCAGCGGCTTTGTGAGCGGTCCTTTCTAAAGTTCTGGAGCCATCCACGTGTATTTCAAAACGATGGTCTCGCTCGATGTGGACAGGGCAAGGAATTGTGCGATCTGCTCGTTGTTTTCGGCAATGACATTCTGATCTTCTCGGGACAAGCACTGCGAATTTCCCGATCATGATGATATTCATGTCGCATGGACGCGCTGGGTGAAGCGTGCAGTTCTGGCTGGCGCAAATCAGATTTACGGCGCTGAACGGCGGATGAAGACATTTCCGAACCAGCTCTTTTTGGACCCCGAATGCAAGAAGCCGTTCCCATTTCGCCTACCGCCGCTTGGGTCGGCTCGGTTTCATCGGATTATTGTAGCTCACGGTGCCTCGAAGGCATGCCGCGCCCACTTTGGAAGCGGCAGCGGTAGTCTGATGATGGATGCATTTCTTGTTGGCGACGACCACCTAGCCAAGCGCGATCCCCCAACATTGTTCACCATCGGGCAGCTAAATCCCCACAAGGGATTCGTTCACGTATTTGATGATGCGACCTTGGATATCGTGATGCAAACGTTGGACACTGTATCCGATTTCGTCACCTACTTGTCTAAAAAGGAGGCTCTATTCACTCGCGGTATTGGGGTCATTGCAGCTGGTGAAGAGGAGATTCTTGCGCACTATTTGCATCACCTAAATGCGGCGGGCGAACACGACTTTGAGGTTCCTCCCAACTGTGGTGGATTATTTTTCCAAGAAGGGACGTGGCAATTATTCTGCATCCATCCGCAAAGACGTGCGCAGATTGAAGCGAATCAAGTCAGCTACCTGTGGGATCAACTTATCGAGAAGTTCAGTTACCACATTATGACCGCCACTCAGCAGTACACCTCGTCGAGTGGGCCGCACGAATCTGAAATCCTACTTCGATTCCTCGCAGCAGAGAATCGGACTCGACGGCGAATGCTTGCGCATGGGATGCTTGAGGTCATCAATAAGGCCAACGAGCGTCAGCGGTTTGTGAGGATCTACCAGAGCACCAAGTCCCAGGAACCCTACTACGTGTTTCTGTCTCTTCCCTCAACTCATGCCAAAAGCGAGGATGAGTACCGCGAAGTTCGGCGAGGATTGCTAGAGGCATACCTGCTCGTGTGTAAACGGATGAATCCCGATGCACAAGACATAGTTGGCATCGCTATATCCCCTACATCGGAATCGGATTGCTCGGAAGACCTGCTATACCTTAATGCGCGAGACTGGACGGCGGAACTCGCAGCCGAGGCCGAATCCCTTCAGGCAGATCTGAAGATTCTTCAGAACGTTACCCTGATCGAGGGGCGTTATAGCGAATACCCCAAGGTGACTGCGCGAGCACGTCCGCGATTCGTCCCAAACGGCCGCTATCCCCGCAATGCCCCTTGTGGTTGTGGAAGTGGTCTTAAATATAAGAAGTGTTGCATCAGGACGAGTTTCTAGCAGCGGATTAGTTCAGTCTAAACGGCTGTGACAAAAGTCGAACGTTTTGAGCGACGCATGGGTTCAGTCTCCAAGGGGTCTTTGTTGAAGTTCGATGCGGCTTGCTCTTTTTTCATTCCAAAATTTTCCTATGTCAAAATGGGCAAGATGGAAGAGAAAATAGCCGTCAATACGGCTATGCAAATCGGGAAGACGAAAAGATACTGCCAAAAAAAGGGCGAGAATTGACGGCGACGAATCGCGACATTTGTTAGCCGCTATTGTTCGCGTTATTTGCTGGTGGCGGCCGATTAGTTCACTTCACCGTTGCGCCGGCTACCCCGGCTGCAGCACAGACTTCCGCGCGGCGGCGTAACACGAATTGAATGTCCGATTGATGTCAGCCGCGCTCGGTTTGGTCAGCGTGGCCAACTTATCCGCGAAGGATGTGCCAGTCAGTTCCGAGATCTCCTGCTTGTTGTCGGCGGTAAGTTTCGGGTCTCGCGTTCCCGCCAGGAGTTTTGTGGCTCGGCTTTGGCCGTACGCGGCGGCCCGATCGTGATCAAACGCATCGCCATAATCCATGCTGGTCAGGAGCGTCCGAACCTGCGCTGACGGCTGTTGCTTGTGGGCGTCGAGCGCCTTTATGGCAAGCTTTGCCGGGTCGTAGCACGGCAGGCTGGCGTCGGCGTAGTCATAGGCTGACACGGCGAAAACCTGATCGTCACCGGATAGGTCTCCGATATCCCGCAGGAACTTCGCCTTGCCTTGAAGGGGCGTGGGCGATTGGGTCGGGGCGATCGAGGCGGCGTCGACGACGACCGGCTGCCACAGATCGCCGACGGCCGTGCCGGCAAGGCCGAGGTCAATGGGCGCGGGAAGGGTTCGCAAATCCCCAAACCCGCCCTGGGCGATGATATCCGATCCGGAACCATCGAGCTTGACGCGTGTGAGGCTCGGCGAAGTACCGGAGGAATATGCCGCCCAAAGCTGCGTTTGATCGGGAAGAATAAGTGCGTCATTTACGGTGCCGCCGGTAAGCTTGACGCTTGAGTCGGTGTCGACGTGGTACAACCATGTCCCCGCGGCGGACAGGCCACCAGAGCTACGGTGGTACATACAATAATGGCCCCCATCTAACCAGGTTATGTTTGAATCCTGGAAGTGAAACGGCAGCGTGGTGCGTTTCCCGGTGGTCACGTCGATGAGAAGCAGCGTTTGCACGCCGGAATCCCCAACGATCGCCAGGGCGTATTGTGTATTCTGGATAAGCATGCCGACGGGATTGGGTTGCGCGGCTGTGGTATCAGCTGATGTTCTCGTGACAGCGCGGATGAATGACGTGGCGGTGAAGGCGGGCTGCGCTGGGTCAGGATGGATAACCAATTCTGCTGTCCCGTTTCGCAGGTCGAGCTTGGCGATGTTCCCGGTCTGATTCAATATGAGGACGTATACAAGATCGTCATTCACCCAGTATTGCGGGTTCTTCCGATCCAAAGCGATTTTTATGTCGTTGGAGATCAAGAGCCGCTTGTTCGTGCGCGTATCGTAACTATAGATCGCGTCGGGCGTTGCCCAAACGACATGAACGCAGTTGGGGCTGATGATCGAAGCAGTGCCGTTCCGCCCCATCGCGAGGCCGACATCGTTGATGGAAAGTTCATCGGTTGCGCCGGTCGCCAGATTGATTCGGACAATCGGCTTTTGCGGGTCAAAATTGCCGTTGTCAAATAGAAACTGTCCCGACCAAAGAAGGGGGCTGAGACTTTGAAAGCTGCCGACGTTGGTTAACTGTTTAGCATTGACGATCTTCCCGTTTGTCCAATCCGCATCGCCCCGCCAGACGTCTCCGCCCTGCACCCAAACGAGGCGGCGCTGGTCCCGTGCAGCGAATGACAAGACGTTTTGACCTGCGATGACCGGTGTCTTTAAACCGTCACCGATCCCCAGGTTTTCAATGCCGTTGTCTGTGGTCCAATGGTGAAAGATTTTGTCGGGAGCGCCGAGCACTGGCTGGCCATCCAGGAAGGGGCTGCCAAGGCCGGGGGCGCCATCGGGCGAGACCTGCTTGCCGGTCGACGCGTCATACACCGAGTGTCCGACAAAGACGTACTTGCCCGCCGAGTCCGGCTGGAGCCAGGGCGCAACATCAGCCCAAGCCGCCGGGGCGGCAAGAAGAAAAACGAATG